>OKWV01000011.1_pt1 | contig 212397 bp, 191 predicted proteins | sample 1607231 | NCBI WGS metagenome assembly OKWV01 (sample SAMN07501066, study PRJEB24779) | human gut metagenome | isolation source: stool | host: human infant | place: USA: Pittsburgh, PA | reverse complement strand
GCGGGAAGGATGAGAAGCTTCGACCAAGGTTCGATTCGAGCGTAGCGAGAAAGCGTTGCCGCAGGCAACGACCCGAAGGGCGAAGCGCGCAGCGCTGAGTAATCCTTCCCCCACCACCATCCCTTCATAAAGCAACACACCCAATCCATCTGCAATGCCCTATTATCCTGCCCATGCGGGAAGGATGAGAAGCTTCGACCAAGGTTCGATTCGAGCGTAGCGAGAAAGCGTTGCCGCAGGCAACGACCCGAAGGGCGAAGCGCGCAGCGCTGAGTAATCCTTCCCCCACCACCATCCCTTCATAAAGCAACACACCCAATCCATCTGCAATGCCCTATTATCCTGCCCACGCGGGAAGGATGAGAAGCTTCGACCAAGGTGAGATTCGAGCGTAGCGAGAAAGCGTTGCCGCAGGCAACGACCCGAAGGGCGAAGCGCGCAGCGCTGAGTAATCCTTCCCCCACCACCATCCCTGCATAAAGCAACACACCCAATCCATCTGTAATGCCCTATTATCCTGCCCATGCGGGAAGGATGAGAAGCTTCGACAAAGGTTCGATTCGAGCGTAGCGAGAAAGCGTTGCCGCAGGCAACGACCCGAAGGGCGAGGAGCAGCACCAACTAACATTTCCCTGATGCTCTTCGCTTATCAGGGCTACCCAACCGTACGTCGAATAAACGCAGCGCATCGGGGTTTCAAAATCATTACACGGGCGGCAAGCGGCGTTTGACCGGCGAGCTTTTCACAATTGAAGTATTGCACTGCGCGTATTCCGCTAAGTAAACAGCCCTTTAGTCCCTTGACGAAAATGACGCTGGCATTGGCCATTGCGGGCGGTATTGCCCTTGTCGTCAACTGGTTATTGCTGTTCGCCGCCTATAGCCGTATTTCGATTGGCCTGTCGACAGTGGTCTACAATACGCAGCCGTTCATGCTGGTTTTAATGGGGATGGCGTTGGGCGAGCGGGTCAGTCTGGTCAAATGGGGTTGGCTTTTACTCGCCTTTGGCGGGGTGGTGATTCTGCTGTCCGGTGAGCTTACCTCCGGACATCCCGCCCAATGGTTTACGGGTATCGTGCTGGCCCTGAGTGCCGCTTTTTGCTATGCGCTGACCGCGATCATCACCCGCAAACTTACCGGGATCGCTCCGCAGCACATTGCCTTTATCCAGGTCTTAACCGGGGTCATTCTCCTGTTACCACTGGCCAGCATACCCACGTTTTCCGCTGACTTTCCATGGCTGATTTTACTTACGCTTGGGATTGTCCACACCGGCGTAATGTACCAGTTGCTCTACAGCGCGATTCAGAAACTGCCGACGCCCATTACGGGTTCGCTCTCCTTTATATACCCGGTCGTCGCGATTGTGGTCGATAAACTCGTCTTTGACCATACGCTCAACGCCACTCAACTGGCGGGCGGTGTATTGATCCTGTTTGCCGCCGCAGGTAACAACCTGGGTTGGGGTGAAAAAAAACCCCGCGACGGCGGGGTTGAAATCAAATTGCGCAGCTAGCGGCGCGCGCGGACAATCTGATACTTGCGCGTCAGATATTCAACGGGCGCGCTCCAGATATGCACCAGCCGCGAGAATGGGAACAACACAAACAGTGTCATCCCCAGTACCAGATGCATACGATAGATGAATGCCACCCCATCAAGATGTGCAGAGGCTCCGCCGTGGAACGTCACCACGGCCTGCGCCCAGCCCACCAGTTTCATCATTTCGCTGCCATCCATATGTTGCGCGGAGAAGGGAATCGTCAGCAGCCCCAACGCACACTGCACCATCAGCAAGGCCATGATCAGAATATCGGCGGCCGTAGAGGTCGCACGAATACGTGGATTGAACAACCGACGTTTCAGCAGCATGATCCCGCCCACCAGGCACATCACGCCGCTCGCGCCGCCGCCAATCATCGCCATTTTTTGTTTCACTTCGATGGGCAGGAAGGATTCGTACATCCAGTGCGGTGTCAGCATCCCCAGGAAGTGCCCGGCGAAGATGCCGAGGATCCCCAGATGGAACAGGTTCGACCAAATCACCATCCCTTTGCGGTCCAGCATCTGACTGGAACCTGCCCGCCAGCTGTACTGGCCGTAGTCATAACGCAGCCAGCTTCCTACCAGAAACACCGTCCCGGCAATGTACGGGTACATATCAAAGAAGAACATATTCAGGAAGTGCATTATTGCTGTCCTCCGGTTGTGATATTCAGGTACTGCGGTGCGACAGCACCCGCAAAGCGACGTTGATGCGCGGTGATGTCAGATTCGCCACACCCCTGTTCGGCAAAGAATTTCACCTGCTCTTCTTCCCAGACGGCGTCCAGCGCCTGCGGGGTATCATCACGCGCTTCATCCGCGATTTTTTCGGCCACTTTTTGTTGATCGATAGCAGTATTCGCCAGGTCGATCAGCGGCGTAAACAGCATCGCGTAGTGACTTTCCCGCTGTTGCAGACGTGCGCTCAACAGCGCCAGGATTGGCGCAATGTCCTGCAATCCGCCCAACGCCTCTGCCGGCGGCAATTGCGCCAGATATTCCAGATACAGCGGCAGGTGGTCCGGCAACTCGCGGCTATCGAGTTCAAGACCCTGCCGGGCATATTGCGCCAGCAGATCGACCATCGCCTGTCCACGGTCGCGGGACTCGCCGTGAACATGCTCGAACAGGAGCAATGAAGTGGCGCGACCCCGATCAAACAGTTCGCTGTAGTTTGCCTGGGCGTCCAGCAGATCCTGTGAGGTCAACTGCTGCAGAAAATCGATAACGCCTTGCGACTGAGACGGCGTGAAGTGCGTTGATGATTGCAGCGCCTCCATCAACTCCTGCTGATGCTGCCACAGGGCAGCATCCGGGTATTCCAGCAGGCGGGAAATAACGACCAGCTCAATCATGGGTGCGGCTCCGTTTTCACTGAGACATCAATGGCATCGATGCGGCGGCTGTTGAACAGGTTGAATTTACTGTCCGAACCGTGGCAGCCATCACCAAAAGTAAAGCCACAACCGCTCTTCTCAGGAAACGCTTCACGCGCCAGTTCGCGATGGCTACTCGGGACCACAAAACGATCTTCGTAGTTGGCGATAGCCAGGTAACGATACATCTCCTGCGCCTGCGCCTCGGTCAGACCTACCTCTTCCAGCGCACGGGTATCGATTTTGCCGTCCACGGTTTCCGCACGTTTGAAGTGACGCATTGCCAGCATCCGTTTCAGGGCCAGCAGTACCGGCGCGGTATCGCCTGCGGTCAGCAGGTTTGCCAGGTACTGAACCGGGATGCGCAGACTGTCCACATCCGGCAGAATGCCATTGCTACCCAGTTCACCTGCGTCAGCCGCAGACTGAATCGGTGACAGCGGCGGCACGTACCAGACCATCGGCAGCGTGCGGTATTCCGGATGCAGCGGCAGCGCCAGTTTCCAGTCCATCGCCATTTTGTACACCGGCGACTGCTGGGCGGCGTCAATAACACTCAGTGGGATGCCATCTTTGATCGCCTGCTCAATTACTTTCGGATCGTTCGGGTTAAGGAACACATCCAGTTGGCGCTGATAAAGGTCTTTCTCGTTTTCTGTGCTTGCCGCCTGCTCAATGGCATCCGCGTCATACAGCAGCACGCCTAGGTAGCGGATACGACCCACACAAGTTTCAGAACAAACCGTCGGCTGACCGGCTTCGATACGCGGATAACAGAAAATGCACTTCTCGGATTTGCCGCTCTTCCAGTTGAAGTAGATTTTCTTGTACGGGCAGCCGGTGATGCACATACGCCAGCCACGGCATTTATCCTGATCGATCAGCACAATGCCGTCTTCTTCACGTTTGTAAATCGCACCGCTCGGACAGGTCGCCACACAGGCGGGGTTAAGGCAGTGTTCGCACAGGCGCGGCAGATACATCATGAACGTGTTTTCAAACTGGCCGTACATCGCCTTCTGCATATTCTCGAAGTTTTTATCTTTCGACAGCTTCTCGAACTCACCGCCCAGGTCATCTTCCCAGTTTGGCCCACGGGTGATTTTATCCATCCGTTGGCCGGTAATCAGCGAGCGCGGGCGGGCGATAGGCTGGTGTTTGCTATCAGCCGGTGCGGTATGCAGCGTCTGGTAGTCGTAATCAAACGGCTCATAATAATCGTCGATGCCCGGCAGATGCGGGTTGGCAAAGATTTTCCCCAGCAGCATCGGGCGGTTACCCATCCTCGGCTGCAGCTTGCCATTTACTTTACGGATCCAGCCGCCCTTCCATTTTTCCTGATCTTCCCAGTTATTCGGGAAACCGACGCCTGGCTTACTTTCTACGTTGTTAAACCATGCGTACTCCATCCCTTCGCGGCTGGTCCAGACATTTTTACAGGTGACGGAACAGGTATGACAGCCGATGCACTTATCGAGATTCAGCACCATGCCGACTTGTGACCGAATTTTCATTTTACGCTCTCCTGTACCTGGTCATTGCCTTCACCATCCAGCCAGTTAATGTTCTTCATCTTACGTACCACCACAAACTCATCGCGGTTGGAGCCAACCGTTCCGTAGTAGTTAAAGCCCCAGGACAACTGTGCATAGCCGCCGATCATGTGGGTTGGCTTCGGCGTAATTCGGGTTACCGAGTTATGGATACCGCCGCGCTGGCCAGTGATTTCTGACCCCGGAATATTCACGATGCGTTCCTGAGCGTGGTACATCATGGTCATCCCGGCCGGTACGCGCTGGCTGACCACAGCACGGGCGGTCAGCGCCCCGTTGCTGTTAAAGACTTCAATCCAGTCGTTGTCTTCAATACCCAGCTCTTTGGCATCCGTTTCACTCATCCAGACAATCGGACCGCCGCGGCCTAAGGTCAGCATCAACAGGTTGTCGCTGTAAGTGGAGTGAATCCCCCATTTCTGGTGCGGCGTCAGGAAGTTGAGCGCTTTTTCCGGGTTACCGTTGGACTTCTCGCCTATGACCTCTTTCACTGAACGGGTGTCAATGGGCGGACGATAGACCAGCAGGCTTTCACCGAAATCACGCATCCACTGATGGTCCTGATACAGCTGCTGACGACCGGAAAGGGTGCGCCATGGAATGAGCTCATGAACGTTGGTATAACCCGCGTTATACGAGACATGCTCATCTTCAAGGCCAGACCAGGTCGGGCTGGAGATAATTTTCCGTGGCTGCGCCTGGATATCGCGGAAACGGATTTTTTCCTCTTCTTTGTTTGTCGCCAGGTGCGTGTGATCGCGACCGGTAAATTCACTGAGCGCTGCCCAGGCTTTTACCGCCACGTGACCGTTGGTCTCCGGCGCCAGCGTCAGGATCATCTCTGCGGCATCAATCGCCGTGTTAAGCATCGGCTGACCTTTCGCCGGGCCGTCTGCTTTGGTGTAGTTGAGCTTACGCAGCAGGTCCATTTCGCTCTGGGTATTCCAGGCAATGCCTTTACCGCCGTTGCCGATTTTCTCCATCAACGGGCCGATAGACGTAAAGCGTTCGTAAGTCGCCGGATAATCACGTTCTACCGAAATCAGGTGCGGTGCAGTTTTACCCGGAATCAGGTCGCATTCGCCTTTTTTCCAGTCTTTCACGTCCAGCGGCTGTGCCAGTTCAGCGGCAGAGTCATGCAGAATTGGCAAGGTCACCAAATCGGTCTCTTTACCGAGATGGCCCACGCAGACTTCGGAGAATTTTTTGGCGATCGCTTTATAAATCTCCCAGTCGCTTTTTGACTCCCAGGCTGGATCAACGGCCGCAGACAGCGGATGAATAAACGGATGCATATCCGAGGTATTCATATCGTCTTTCTCATACCAGGTCGCCGTCGGCAGCACGATATCGGAATAGAGACAGGTACTGGACAAACGGAAGTCCAGGGTGACCACCAGATCCAGCTTGCCGTCAAGCCCGTTATCTTTCCATTCCACCTCTTCCGGCTTCACGCCGCCCTGCTTGCCGAGATCTTTGCCCTGAATACCGTTTTCCGTGCCCAGCAGGTATTTCAGCATGTACTCGTGGCCTTTACCGGAGGAGCCCAGCAGATTTGAACGCCAGATAAAGAGGTTACGCGGATGGTTTTTGCCGTTTTCCGGCTGCTCCGCCGCAAAATGCATGGAGCCCTCTTTCAGGGATTTCACGGTGTAATCCACCGCCGACATACCTGCTTTTTTCGCCTCTTCGGCAATACGCAACGGGTTTGTACCGAGTTGCGGTGCCGATGGCAACCACCCCATACGCTCGGCGCGGACGTTGAAATCGATAAGGCTACCGGTGTAGCGTGATTTATCCGCCAACGGAGACAAAAACTCCTGCGCGGTGACGGTCTCATAACGCCACTGGCTGGAGTGGTTATAGAAGTAAGAGGTACTGTTCATGTGACGTGCCGGACGCTGCCAGTCAAGGGCAAACGCCAGCGGCTGCCAGCCTGTTTGCGGGCGCAATTTTTCCTGGCCAACGTAGTGTGCCCAGCCGCCGCCACTCTGACCAACACAGCCGCAGAAGATCAGCATGTTGATGATCCCGCGATAGTTCATATCGAGGTGATACCAGTGGTTCATCCCGGCGCCGATGATGATCATCGAGCGGCCATGTGTCTTATTGGCGTTATCAGCAAATTCACGGGCGGTGCGAATGATACTGGCACGGGGTACGCCGGTGATTTTTTCAGCCCAGGCCGGGGTATAAGCTTTGATATCGTTGTAGCTTGTGGCGGAGTTTTCATCATTCAGACCGCGCTCCAGGCCATAGTTCGCCAGACTCAGGTCGTAAACCGTCGTCACCAGTACGCTGCTGCCATCGGCCAGTTGCAGACGTTTAACCGGCAGTTTATGCAGCAGAACGTTTTCCAGCTCAACCTTGCTAAAGTGTGCCGTGCTCTCGCCGCCAAAATAGGGGAAGCCAACGTCAGCAATCTCATCCTGATGCCCCAGCAAGCTCAGTTGCAGCTCTGTCTCAACGCCAGTAGTGCCGTCACGTTGTTCCAGGTTCCATTTGCCCTTCTCACCCCAGCGGAAACCGATCGAACCGTTCGGCGCCACCATTTCGCCGTTATCAGCGAACGCAACGGTTTTCCATTGCGGGTTATTCTCCTGTCCCAGCGCATCCACCAGATCCGAAGCACGCAGCATACGGCCTGCGGCGTAATATCCTTCACGCGGCTCAAGCATCACCAGCATGGGCATGTCGGTATAACGACGCACATAATCGGTAAAGTACTGGCTCGGGTTATCCAGGTGGAACTCGCGCAGCATCACGTGGCCCATCGCCAGCGCCATTGCCGCATCGGTGCCCTGCTTCGGCGCCAGCCACAGGTCGCACAGCTTGGCAATTTCAGCATAGTCCGGGGTTACCGCAACGGTCTTGGTGCCTTTGTAACGGACTTCGGTAAAAAAGTGGGCGTCCGGGGTGCGGGTCTGCGGTACGTTAGAACCCCAGGCGATGATATAACTGGAGTTATACCAGTCAGCGGATTCCGGTACGTCGGTCTGCTCACCCCAGGTCTGCGGCGAGGCTGGCGGCAGGTCACAGTACCAGTCGTAAAAACTCAGGCAGGTACCGCCGATCAGCGATAGATAGCGCGCGCCGGACGCATAGGAGACCATCGACATCGCCGGGATCGGCGAGAAGCCCGCGACGCGGTCAGGGCCGTAGGTTTTCACGGTATAAACGTTGGACGCTGCAATCAGCTCATTCACTTCCTGCCAGGAGGAGCGAACAAAACCGCCGCGTCCGCGCGCCTGTTTAAAGCTTTTGGCTTTCTCAGCATCTTCAATGATCGAGGCCCAGGCATTAACCGGGTCCGGGTGCTGCACTTTCGCTTCGCGCCACATTTTCATCAGGCGTTTGCGCATCAGCGGATACTTCAGACGGTTCGCACTGTAAAGGTACCAGGAGTAGCTGGCGCCGCGTGGGCAGCCGCGTGGCTCATGGTTAGGCATATCCGGGCGGGTGCGTGGGTAGTCTGTCTGCTGGGTTTCCCAGGTGACGAGACCATTTTTGACGTAAATTTTCCAGCTGCAAGACCCGGTGCAGTTTACACCGTGAGTAGAACGCACGATCTTATCGTGCTGCCAGCGTTGGCGGTATCCATCCTCCCAGTCCCGGTTTGTTTCGAGAAGCTGGCCGTGCCCATCGGCAAAGGTTTCGCCCTTCTGTTTGAAGTAGCGAAATCGGTCCAGGAATTTACTCATCGGGTTTCTCCTGTATGGAGCCTGACGGCTCTCTGATAAATCGACATTGCGCAAATTAGGGGTTACAGCATGTGCGGCGAAAGTAACGCTCTGAAAGGCGGGAAGAATTGATGGCGATCAAGCTGCAACAGCTTCATAACGGGCGCAAAATTACTCTCTACCTCTAAAAGGGTAGAATATTTTCAAATTTAATTAACTGATAAATAAAGAAATTACCAAGCTGAAATAACGAAGAGCGGGAAAAATTACGCTAAGCAGGTATTAAGGAGTATATCCCCCCTAAAGACGAGGTTTTTCGCCATGGTAAGTAAACCCCTCCTAAAGTATGTTGTAACTAATAGAGTTAAAAAAAAGCGCGGGCCAGGCCCGCGCAAGGATAATCAACATTTACTTAGTTTTTATTAGAATTCCGTCCGTAGATAGCCCAGGTGATCACCACACAGGCGATATAAAACACCAGGAACACTTTCATCGCGCCCGCCGGGGAGCCGGTGAGTGCCAGTGACGTACCGAAGGCTTTCGGAATAAAGAAGCCGCCAATAGCGCCAATCGCTGAAATAAAGCCCAGCGCTGCAGCCGTTTCGGTTGCCGCCTCACGCAATGCTGCGGTTTCACTGCCGCCAGCAGTTTTCACCCGTTCGAGCGTCATCTTACGGAAATTGACTGAGATCATCTGGAAGGTGGAACCACTGCCCAACCCGGCCGTCAGGAATAGCATCAGGAATACGCCAAAGAAGGCGATAAAGTTGCCACCTGTACCATTGGTTGGCAGCGTCAGGAACAGCAAGGCGCTAAAAATAGCCATCAGGATGAAGTTCACCAGCGTCACACGTGTCCCCCCCAGGCGATCCGACAGCGCCCCACCAGCAGAACGGGCGAGCGCGCCGATGAGTGGCCCAAAGAAGGCATAATGCATGATGACCACGTCCGGGAACTGGGTCTTTGACAACATAGCGAAACCGGCTGAAAAACCGATAAACGAACCAAAGGTTGCCAGATAGAGAAAGCTCATGATCCACATGTGCTTACGCTTTAACACCGGCAGTTGCGCTTTCAGCGACGCTTTCGAGGCGGTCAGTTCATTCATGCCAAACCAGGCGGCCAGGGTAAAGACCGCCAGCAACGGCACCCATACCCATGCGGCATTCGCCAGGAAAATCATGCTGCCATCTGGCTGGGCAACACCCGTTGCGCCAAATACGGCAAACATGGAAAACGAAATCGCCAGCGGTGCCAGAAGTTGCATCACGCTCACGCCCAGATTGCCGAAGCCGCCGTTAATCCCTAACGCGCTCCCCTGCTTTTCTTTTGGAAAGAAGAAGCTGATGTTCGCCATGCTGGAAGCAAAGTTCGCTCCCGCAAAACCACATAACAGCGCGATGATAATGAATGTACTGAAGGGGGTTGAGGTATCTTCAACCGCAAAGCCCAGCCAGACACAAGGAATGATCAGTATCCCGGTACTGAACGCTGTCCAGCGGCGGCCACCGAATACCGGGACCATAAAAGAGTACGGTACGCGCAGCAGTGCGCCCGAAACGGACGGCAAGGCAGTCAGCATAAAAAGTTGGTCAGTCGAAAATTGAAAACCGACTTTGTTCAGGTTTACGGCTACAGCACTAAACAACATCCATACACAGAACGCCAGCAACAGACACGGGACCGAAATCCACAGGTTACGACTGGCGACGCCGTGGCCCTGGCGTTGCCAGAAAAGCGGATCGTCCGGACGCCAGTCGCTAATAACTCGGCCTGACGCCCTTTGGGGGGTAGAAGAGTGACTCATAGACACCTCTGGTTATTGATTTGACGAGGCCACATTAGTTTTTACAGCGCAAGGTAAGTTGATATAAATCAAAGGAAAAGTCTGCGTAACGATGAGCAAAAAACATCCATGCTCATTAGTGAGTAGATCCCTTTTCTTAAAAAAGTGTGGTTTTTCACCACCCTGTCGCATTGTGAAAAAGACCCACTCCTTTTATGGATACAGGCAACGATAAAGGGGTACTTCTTTGTAGGTATGGGTATACCTCAGGGTATGACGGACAATGTCGGCCATTCTCTGTTTCTGCGCGCCGGAGCCTTGCCCTCTATGCTTAAACGCCTCTTTACCCCGCTCTCACTGGTTAACCAGGTCGCGTTGACAATGCTGCTGTCCACAGTTATCGGCGTGGCGGGTATGGCGGTTTCCGGCTGGCTGGTGCTTGGTGTTCAGGGCAGCGCCCACGCCATCAATAAAGCGGGTTCATTGCGAATGCAAAGTTATCGTCTGCTGGCAAGCGTGCCGCTGCGCCCGGCAGATGATGTTTTACTCAAAGAGATGGAGCAGACGGCATTCAGTGCTGAACTGGCCGATGTTGCCGAACGTGACGGACAGCAACAGCAGTTACAGGCGTTACAGCATTTCTGGCGCAACGACGTTGCACCGGCCCTTAAGCAGGCTCAGGAACCTCAGGCTGTCAGCGATAAGATTGCTATTTATGTTAATCGGATCGATACACTGGTTACCGCCTTCGATCACAGCACTGAACAGCGCATGGCGCGCGTCGTGATTCTGCATCGGGTGATGGCCATCTTGTTGGGCTTACTGCTGCTCTTCACCGTCGTCTGGCTTCGTGCCCGCCTGCTCCAGCCCTGGGAACAACTGCTGAAAATGGCCCAGGCGGTCAGTCAACGTAACTTTACCCGACGGGCGCAAATCAGCGGACGCAATGAGATGGCGACCCTTGGCACAGCGCTGAATAACATGTCGGAAGAGCTGGCGGAAAGTTACGCCGTCCTTGAACAGCGCGTTCAGGAAAAAACCGCCGGACTTGAACAAAAAAACCAGATTCTCTCTTTCCTGTGGCAGGCCAACCATCGTCTGCATTCGCGCATTCCCCTGTGCGAACGGTTGTCACCGGTACTTCACGGCCTGCAAAATCTGACGCTGCTGCATGATCTTGAACTGCGTGTTTACGATAAGGAAGATGAGAAAAACCATCAGGAGTTCACCTGCCATTCGGATATCACCTGTGATGATAGAGGGTGTCATTTATGTCCGCGCGGCATGCCTTCTGTCCCTGCTGGCGGCAGTTCAACCCTGAAATGGCGGCTGGCGGACAACCATACGCAATACGGTTTGCTGCTGGCGCAACTCCCCAACGGCAGGCATCTTAGCCATGATCAGCAACAGCTGGTCGATACCCTTGTTGAGCAGTTAACCGCGACTCTGGCGCTGGATCGCCACCAGGAGCATCTACAGCAGATGATGGTGATGGAAGAGCGTGCCACCATCGCCCGGGAGCTGCATGACTCCATCGCTCAGTCGCTCTCGTGTATGAAGATGCAGGTCAGTTGTTTGCAGATGCAGGGTGGCAGCCTGCCCGAAAGCAGCCAGCAATTGCTGGGGCAAATACGTACCGAACTTAATACTTCATGGGCACAGTTGCGCGAGCTGCTGACGACATTCCGCTTACAATTAACTGAGCCCGGACTGCGTCCGGCACTGGAATCGAGTTGTCAGGAATACAGCGCGCGCTTTGGTTTCCAGGTCCGGCTGGATTATCAACTCCCTGCGCGTCTCGTGCCTTCGCACCAGGCGATTCATTTATTGCAGATTGCCCGCGAAGCATTAAGCAATTCGCTAAAACATTCTGGCGCGACTGAGGTTATCGTCTCGGTCGTTCAACAGGAAAAACGAGTAATATTGCAGGTTCGTGATAACGGCTGCGGCGTGCCGGAAAACGCAGCGCGGACCAACCATTATGGCTTGATTATCATGCGCGACCGTGCGCAAAGCTTACGTGGCGATTGCCAGGTTCGACGGCGTGAGTCCGGCGGTACCGATGTGACCGTGACGTTTATTCCCGAAAATCTTCTCTCATCTGTACAAGGAGATAACTATGACTAACCAGGAACCGGCTACCATTTTGCTCATCGATGATCACCCGATGTTGCGTACCGGCGTCAAGCAACTTATCAGCATGTCGCCTGAAATCACCGTTGTCGGCGAAGCCAGCAATGGCGAACAGGGCATCGAGCTGGCAGAGGATCTGGACCCGGACCTGATTCTGTTAGATCTGAATATGCCAGGGATGAACGGCCTTGAAACGCTGGATAAGCTGCGTGAGAAAACGCTGTCTGGTCGCGTGGTGGTATTCAGCGTATCGAATCACGAGGAAGATGTTGTCACTGCCCTTAAACGCGGCGCCGATGGTTATCTGCTCAAAGATATGGAGCCGGAGGATTTACTCAAAGCCCTCCAGCAGGCTGCGGCGGGTGAGATGGTCCTGAGCGATGCATTAACCCCCGTGCTCGCTGCCAGCTTGCGCGCTAACCGTGCAACCTCAGACCGCGACATAAGCCAGTTAACGCCGCGCGAACGCGACATTCTCAAGCTCATCGCGCAAGGTCTGCCCAATAAGATGATCGCCCGTCGTCTGGATATCACCGAAAGCACGGTTAAAGTGCACGTGAAACATATGCTGAAAAAAATGCGCCTTAAATCGCGCGTGGAAGCGGCGGTCTGGGTCCATCAGGAGCGCATTTTTTAATTTTCAGGCGCCATCAGGTCCCAGCGCGGTGCGACATCGGACGTGTCAACCAGCGGTGGCGTCAGTGTCAGTACAATCTCATTGGACGAGACGCGCTGACCCTTTTCATCTTCGGCAATCACCGACAGATGCCACTCGTGAGTCGCCCCTTCGCTGCTATCCCATTTCGGCATAATAATCGACCAGCCTTCCGTACTACTGGAACGCGCGGGCGGCGTGAGGCTAAGTTGCCGGGTATCCCCCTGCCAGTGTAATTCACGTATTCCATGCGTACTGCGAATATCCAGCTTGAGAGCCACCGTTTCGCCTGGCTGCAAATCCCAGGGCGGTGTGGCGAGAAAGACCGAAAGCGTCTTACGCTGGCGATATTCAAAGACCGGAAGCGTATCACGTACCGGATTATCATAACGGCTGCCACGCAAAGACGCCTCTTCGCCCAATTGACTGGCGGAAAGTTGTTTCCAGAGGGGAACGCCAAAACGATAATTCAGTTTTAAGCCTAAATCGTTCTGGCTTTCACCGTTTTCCCCCTGTTTATGGTGCGCCGACAGCGTAACCAGAGGGACAGGGGTGTAATCGAGCCCCACTTTTACCGCCAGGGGGTTACGATACCCGGTGCCGGAATCGAATAAATCCACGCTCTCACCAAAGTATTGTTCCACACTGATGCTGGTATCAAGCTGCTGCCAGAAGGGTAAACGCGCCTGAGCGGTAATGTCATAGCCGCGTGCCATACGCTGCTCAAGCGTCGCCGAACGATATGTCCAGTCGGAGAGAGGCTGATAGAAATTGGCGGAAAAACGCAGCGACTGCCCCCATACTTCTGCTCCCAGCCCGGTACGGGCAAGGTTTTCATCCAGCAGATTGTCATAGAAGGTGTTGTACCCCAGCAGCCAGTCACCTGAAATCCAGCGCTGCCCGATACCCACGTTACCAACCAAACCGTCGTCCTGTTGTGTCAGGCCAAGCTGACTCCAGCTAAGGTAGCGGGAAGTATCCTGCAACGGGACAAACCAGTCACCATGGCTACCCGTGAAGCCCCCGTCGTCATCGACCTTGACATCTATCGTCGCTCTGCCCCAGGGCGACAACCAGGATTCCACCTGCTGGTTTACCTCATCGCTCACGACATCGCGCAACTGACCAAAGGCGAACTGGCGCGCCTGCGCCCCGGTATCCAGCCCATTATCAGTCATGCTGGCTTCGCCAAAGGCTTTAGCCATTTCAGCAAGGTGCTTTTCGCTATTGCCTTTGTCCGGAGTCATACCGAGATCGGGCAATGTATCGCCATCATTATCAAACGGATGTTGAGCCTGTTGAACATACCAGGACTGCGCAGAGGTCTGTAAATCACTGACAGCGCTTCCCGCCAGCGGCAAGAATAAGAGCAGTAATGGGGAAGAGGAAAACCATTGCATCACGTTTGTAGGGGGTCGCTCCGGGCCTGAAATGATCGCCAGTCGTTCAGGTTAGCGGCTTTGGCCGTCAATTTCAGCTTTTGTGGAAATTTCAGGAAAATCCTTAATCCATCCCGCTTCGTCGGACTACAGTTAACTGAATGCTGATAACTGAGAAAAAACCAATGACTCACACACTACGATGGGCCATGTGCAGTTCCATTTTGTTGTATGCCGTGTCGGCCAGCGCCACCGACATTTTCCAGCTGCAATCCCCGGCCTTCGGTGATAACGCACTGATGGAGAAAAAATACGCGGGTAATGCCAGCAGTAATCCTAACTGCACAGGCGAGAATATTTCCCCGGCGCTGGTGTGGAACAATCCACCTGCGAAAACGCAAAGTTTCGCCCTGGTGGTGCATGACCCGGAAGGCGCGATGGGCCTTGGCGTTACCCACCTGGTGGCCTATAACATTCCTCCGTCCGGCACCGGTTTCGCCGAAAACGATCTGCGTGATGCTAAAGGCTATACCGGCGGTAAAAATACCCCCGGTACCCTGCAGTGGTATGGCCCTTGCCCGCCACCAGGTAGTGGCGCACACCACTACACCTTTACGCTGATTGCCACCAGCCTCGCACCGGATCTCCCTAAAGGATTAACCCGGGACGAACTGTTTGCCAAACTCAAAGGCCACACCCTGGGTGCGGCAGGGCTAATTGGCCGCTTCGGACAGTAGCGCTTTTAATTCCGGCAGACAGGATCCGCAGTTCGTGCCGCAGCGCAGGGCGTTTCCCAGCGCTGCGGTACTGTCGCACCCAGTAGCAATAGCAGCACGAATCGCATTTTCCCCAATACTGTAACAGCTACAGACCGTGCGCCCAGGCGAGGGTGAGCTGGCCCCTGCCCGCCCTGCCAGAAGGTTATGTCGCGCTTGCGCCGTTGCAGGCGCGGTGATAAACGCCTGCACAATAATGTCATGCGCGATAGCAGGAAGGCGCGTGTCACTCCACCACCCCAGCATCAATTGCCCCTTGTGCCATGCCAGCAGATTTCTCACCGTACCGGCGCTGGCACTCTGCGTCTGCCATCCTTGCGTCTGACACCAGGCCGTCAGCCATGGCACTGCATCGCTATTACCCGCGAGCGTAAAATGCAAAGCGCTTTCCGTCGCTTTGCGCACCCAGTAGAGATCCGCGGGGAGATCCGGCATTTCGCGCGCATAGAGTTCACCCTGCCAGCCTGGCTGCCAGGCGGTTATGCGCACCGCCGTTTGTTTACTTTCCGGCTGCCCGGAATGCGGGTCGCACACCGGGGCCACCAGCGCGTTAACCTTCCCCTGACGCGCAAAGCAGTGGTTCCAGTGCATCGGCGTAAACAGTTCCCCTTGCCGCTGACCGGGCTGAATACGCACCCGCGCCACCATAACGCCACGGGGCGAGCTAAGATGCACAAGATCTCCTTCACCCAGCGCAAAACGATCCGCATCAGGCGGGCAAATATCGACAACGGGTTCGGCAATGTGCTGCATCAAGCGCGCAACGGTGCCGGTGCGGGTCATCGTATGCCACTGGTCGCGGATCCGCCCGGTATTAAGCAAGAGCGGATAGCGCGACGTCGGTTGTGCTACTGCGCGTACTGGCGATACCGGTACGGTGCGTAAACGCCCGGCAGGCCGCCAGCCGCGTTGTAACGCCGCCGGGGCCACCGTCCACTGGTAGGGTTCCAGCTTGTCCCACTGCTCGCGCGTTAACCCGGCCAGTTCACTGATATCAAACGCCCGCGTACCGTTGTTTTCAAAACCGGAGAGCGCCGCATGTTCTGAAAACACCTCATGGGCATGCTGCCAGCCAAACGCATCGCCAAAACCCAGACGTCGGGCGACCTGGGCGATAATCCACCAGTCGGCTTTCGCCTCACCCGGCGGCGGTAAAAATGCCCGCTGACGGGAAATACGTCGTTCGGAATTGGTCACCGTGCCGTTTTTCTCCCCCCAGGCCAGCGCCGGAAAGCGGATATGGGCGTAGCGGCTGGTATCGGTTTCGGCAACCACCTCAGAGACAATCACCAGCGGACAGGCCGCCAGTGCGGTGCATACGGCATGGCTGTCCGGCAGTGAGACTGCGGGATTGGTACCCATTATCCACACCGCTTTCACTTCACCGCGACCGATGGCCTCAAACAGCTCCACGGCCATCAGTCCCGGCGTTTGTGCCAGCCTCTCCGTCTGCCAGAAGCGAGCCAGTCTGGCAATATCCGCCGCCTCAAAATTCATATGCGCCGCCAGTTGGGTTGCCAGGCCGCCGACTTCACGCCCGCCCATGGCATTCGGTTGTCCGGTCAGCGAAAACGGCCCACAGCCCGGACGGGCAAATTTACCGCTGGCCAGATGCACATTAATGATGGCATTACACTTATCGCTGCCACTTGCTGACTGGTTAATTCCCATCGTGAACAGCGTCATCGCCCGCGGCGCGGTAATAAACCAGTCATAAAACGTTGTGACAACGTCACGCGGTAGTGCACAAAATGTCGCTACAGCCTCCGGAGTCCACTCACGAGCAACAGCCAGCGCCGCCTCGCCCTCATCAAAATCACAAAGGGAATGATTTCCCGTCGCGATCATATTTAACAGGCCGACAAACAGCCCGGCATCACTCCCCGGCGCAAGCGGCAGATGGAGATCGGCAATCGCGCAGGTGGCGGTAACGCGCGGGTCGATGACCACCACTTTCAGCGCCGGGTTATCCTGCTTTGCCTGCACTATTCGCTGGTAGAGCACCGGATGGGTCCAGGCGGCGTTCGACCCCACCAGAACCAGCAGGTCACTTTTTTCAATATCTTCATAGCTGCACGGCACGACATCTGCGCCAAACGCCCGCTTGTAGCCCGTGACGGCAGAGGACATGCACAACCGTGAATTGGTATCGATATTTGCCGCGCCGATAAAGCCTTTCATCAGCTTGTTGGCAGCATAATAGTCCTCGGTAAGCAGTTGTCCGGAGGCGTAAAACGCGACTGCCTGCGGGCCAAATTCCCGGATAATGGCATTCAGGCGTTCACCGGCAGCATCCAGCGCCGTCTGCCAGCTTACCGTCTGCTCATCCACCTGCGGGGCCAGAAGCCGTCCCGCTAATCCGGTTGTTTCCCCCAACGCCGCCCCTTTCACGCACAGTCGACCGGCGTTAGCCGGGTGCGCGCGGTCACCCGCCACGCTGACCCCGTCGTCAGTGACGGTCACCACCACGCCACAGCCCACACCACAGTATGGGCAGGTCGTGCGGGTACTCATGATGCCTCCGCGCGCATCAACAGAACCTGATTGCCGACCCACACTTTGCCGCCTTCCACTTTGACCGGCCAGGCGCGGACCGCCGGTTCACCACTTTCCGCATAGCAGCCGTCACGCAGGCGGATACGCTGCTTGTAAAGCGGCGAAATCACCAGCGGCTCACCGTTAGTGTCGCCCAGGATCCCGCGCGACAGGACCTGAGCGTTGCTGCCCGGTTCGTGGTTATCAAGGGCATAAATGGCCTCGCCAAAGCGGAACAGCGCAATTTGCCGCTCGCCCAGACGCGCGCCGATTCCCGCCTGTTCAGGAATCGCGGCGATGTCGCAGATAACCTGCCATGGCCGCCACGGCAACTGCCCCTCTGGCTGTTCCGCTGCCAGCGCGAGCTGCGGCTGGTCACGAACAACCTCACGGTGAACGGTTTCATCCGGCGCGTCGCTGTTAACAAACGAGCGGAACAGCGCCAGCCGATCGGGATCGTTCAGCGTGGTCTGCCACTCGCACTGATAGCTGTCCACCACCCGCACCATCTCGTCTTCCAGTTCACCCGCAATCCCCAGGCTGTCGTTCAAAATGACCTCACGCAGATAATCGATGCCACCTTCCAGGTTATCCAGCCAGGTACTGGTGCGCTGCAGACGGTCGGCCGTGCGGATGTAGAACATCAGAAAACGGTCCACGGTGCGTATCAGCGTGGCTTCGTCCAGGTCGCTGGCAAACAGATCCGCATGGCGCGGTTTCATGCCGCCATTGCCGCACACATAGAGATTCCAGCCTTTCTCGGTGGCAATCACCCCCACATCTTTGCCCTGCGCTTCTGCACATTCACGGGTGCAACCGGAGACCGCCATTTTGATCTTATGCGGCGCACGCAGCCCCTTGTAGCGATGTTCCAGGGTGACCGCCAGCCCGGTAGAATCCTGCACGCCATAGCGACACCAGGTCGAACCGACACAGGATTTCACCGTACGCAGCGACTTGCCGTAGGCATGCCCGGTTTCAAACCCGGCATCCACCAATTCTTGCCAGATGGCCGGAAGCTGCTCCAGACGCGCACCAAAGAGGTCGATACGCTGTCCGCCGGTGACTTTGCTGTAAAGCTGATAGCGTTTAGCTATCTGCCCGATGGCAATCAGGCCATCCGGCGTCACCTCTCCGGCAGGCATACGCGGCACAATGGAATAGGTGCCGTCTTTCTGGATGTTGGCGAAATAACGGTCATTGGTATCCTGTAGCGGCAGGTGCGCCGGTTTGAGCAGATATTCATTCCAGCAGGAGGCCAGAATCGACCCGACCAGCGGCTTACATACTTCGCAGCCCTGCCCGTGACCATAACGGCCGATCAACTGCGCGAAAGTGCGAATATGATTGACGCGCACCAGATGATGGATCTCCTGGCGCGAGTACGGGAAGTGTTCGCAGATATCTTTTTTCACTTCCACACCCTGCGACGCCAGTTGGTGTTCCATGACCTGTTTGACCAGCGCGCTGCAACCGCCACAGCCGGTGGCCGCTTTGGTACAGCTTTTAATGGCCCCCATGTCGGTGGCCCCCGCACTGACCGCCTGGCAAATATCGCCCTTGCTGACGTTATGGCAGGAACAAATCTGCGCGCTGTCCGGCAATGCCGCCACGCCGAGCGCTTTGGGTGCGCTACCTGCAAGCGCAGGCAGAATCAGGCTTTCCGGTTGCGCTGGCAGCGCCAGCCCGTTGAGCATGGTTTGCAGCAGCGTCGCATAGTCGCTGGCTTCTCCTACCAGTACACCGCCGAGTAGCTGTTTGCCGTCTTCGCTGACCACGATTTTTTTATAGACTTGCGCCGGGCCATCGGTCCACTGATAACTCAGACATCCTGGCGTGCGTCCATGGGCATCACCAAACGATGCCACGTCAACACCAAGCAATTTGAGTTTTGTGCTCATGTCCGCGCCGGTAAAGGCCGTCGTTTCGCCGCTGAGATGAGCGGCCACCACACGCGCCATCTGATATCCTGGCGCCACCAGACCATAGACTTTGCCTTCCCACACTGCGCATTCGCCGATGGCGAAGATGTTTTCATCTGAGGTCTGGCATTGTTCATTAATGCTGATCCCGCCGCGTTCTCCCAGGCACAACGCCCCGCTGCGGGCAAGTGCATCCTGCGGGCGAATACCGGCGGAAAAGACCACCATGTCGGTCGTCAGACTCTCACCATCGGCAAAGTTGAGTGTGAGTGTGTCGTCATTCGCCACAATTTCCCGGGTCGCCTTGCTGGTATGAACCTGCACCCCCAGCGCGGTGATTTTCTTGCGTAGCATGGCGCCGCCCTGTTCATCGAGCTGAACGGCCATCAGCGCCGGGGCAAATTCCACCACGTGGGTTTCCAGCCCCAGCTGTTTTAATGCATTCGCCGCTTCAAGACCCAGCAGCCCGCCGCCAATCACGACACCGCGGGTGGCGCTTTTCGCGCGAGCGGCAATCTCGTCCAGGTCATCCAGGGTACGATAGACAAAACAGCCGCTGGCATCATGCCCCGGCACCGGCGGCACAAACGGGTATGAACCGGTCGCCAGCACCAGTTTGTCCCAACGCGTTTCATGCCCCAGCGCATCCCGCACCACCTGCACTGTGCGGTCGATAGCGGTAATGGTCTGATTGAGACGCAGCTCAATACCGTACCGGTCAAAAAAATCCCCTTCGACCATTGAGAGTGACTGCGCGCTGCGCCCGGCAAAGTACTCCGATAAATGCACACGATCGTAGGCGGCATACTGCTCCGCGCCGAATACCACGATGTGATAGGTCTCATGCAGGTTGCGGCTCACGCACTGTTCTAGAAAATGGTGGCCGACCATACCGTGTCCGACCACAACCAGAGTAGGTTTTGTCATCTTTGGGATCCCGGCAGCCGCTGGCTGCGCTGTAAAGCTGTCGAAAAGCCAGTCCGCATGTGGCGGTTCCGGCGTATGTAATCGTTCGGCGAGAGGGGCCGCGCTGGTGCAATCACCCAGCAGCAGTGCGCCGCACAATCTGTTTTCCCGTATCACCAGGCGACGGTAATGACCGCTGAGCGGATCGAAGGTGGTCCAGATATCGTCACCCTCGCGCCCCTGAACGTCCCCGGCACTGAACAGGTCGATGCCTGTCACTTTCAGTCGCAGCCCACCCTCCTGCCACTGAAAATCCGCCTCAGGCGTACCGAGCAGACGTGCTGCCAGAATGTCCGCCTGCTGTAAACAAGGGGCCACCAGCCCCCAGGTTTGCCCGGCGATTTCACAGCATTCACCGATGGCGCTTACCCCGGCGATCGCGCTGCGTAATTGCCCGTCCACGACGATTCCGCGCGCACAGGGAATACCACTGACCTCGGCAAGGGCTTTCGCCGGGCGAACCCCGGCGGTCATCACCACGCGGCCTGCCGACAAAACGCGTCCGTTGGTCAGCGTGACGCTCTCGGGGGTAATGTGGCTGATGCTGGCAGACAGTTCGCAGTCAATACCGCGACCGCGCAGATTCGCTGCCAGCAGTCCTCCGGCCTGGGCGTCAAGCTGTTGTTCCATCAACCATTCGCCCCGGTTAACCAGTGTGACGTTGTCACCATGACGGCGTAGCGCCGCAGCCGCCTCAACCCCCAGCACGCCACCGCCGAGAACAACAACCGGCCCGTCGCCTGCCAGAATGGCCTCCACATCGCTGATACGACGAAAGCCATGGACATGCGGTAAATCATGCCCCGGTACGGGCGGGATAAAGGGCGTCGACCCGGTAGCAAACACCAGCTCATCCCAGTCCAGCTCGCGTTGGGTGGTGATGACCCGGCGAGCCTGCACATCAACCTGGGTCACGGTTTCCCCCGTCAGCACCCTGATGCCACGCGCCTTGTACCAGTGGGCGTCGTGCAGAATGGTGTCGCGGAACGTTTTCTCTGCCCCCAGCACCGGTGATAGCTGGATGCGGTTATAGGCATGTCCCGGCTCGTCGCCAATCATCGTGATGGCATAGCGGTCGGGGGTCGATTCGCTGAGTTTTTCGACAAGGCGGGTGGCCGCCATGCCGTTGCCAATGATTAACAGTCGCAGGGTCATTTCACTCACCTCAGGCCGCCTTCGGCTGTTTTTCATAGAGGAAATGGAGGATCTGCTGGCGCAGATGGTGATAACGGCTGTCTTCTGCCAGCTGTACCCGGTTACGCGGACGCGGCAGATTAACGTCAAGGATTTCTCCGACGGTCGCCGCCGGGCCGTTGGTCATCATCAGCACCCGGTCAGAGAGCAACACCGCTTCATCCACATCATGGGTAATCAGTACGATGGTGGTGTTAAGCGACTGCTGGATCTGCATGACCGCATCCTGCAGGTGCGCGCGGGTTAATGCATCAAGGGCGCCAAACGGCTCATCCATCAGCAATACTCTGGGTTTCATCGCCAACGCACGGGCGATACCGACTCGTTGCTTCATCCCACCGGAGATCTCCCCCGGACGTTTATGCAGCGCGTGGCCCATCTGTACGCGCTCCAGATTGTGCTCAATCCACTCGCGACGTTCCGCTTTGTGCATGGTGCGACGGAACACCTGATCCACCGCCAGCGCCACGTTGTCAAAACAGGTCAGCCACGGCAATAAAGAGTGGTTCTGGAACACGACTGCGCGTTCGGGTCCTGGTCCGGCGATTTCCCGGTTATCACACAGCAAACCGCCTTCGGTGGGGAGCGTGATACCGGCAATCAGGTTAAGTAAGGTCGATTTCCCACAGCCTGAATGGCCAATCAGGCTGACCGTTTCCCCTTCATGAATATCGAAAGAGACATTTTGCAACGCCACAAACTCGCCGCCAGCAGTGGAAAAACGCTGGCTCACCGCCTGCACCTGAATAATCGGTTTTTGACTCATCTTATTTCTCCTGCCAGCTAAAACGACGTGCTATCAGCATCAGCCCCTGCTCAAGCAGCAGACCAACGACACCAATGATGACAATGGCGATTAAAATGTTTTCCACATTGAGGTTGTTCCATTCGTTCCAGATCCAGAAACCGATCCCCAGACCGCCGGTGAGCATTTCGGCCGCGACAATCACCAGCCAGGCGATGCCGATCGATAAACGGACGCCAGTGAGCACGGCGGGCAATACCGCCGGGAACAAAATTCGGCGCATGACCGTCCATTCGGATAATTGCAGAACGCGGGCCACGTTGAGGTAATCTTGCGGAATGCGGCGCACCCCTTCCGCGGTGTTAATAACCATCGGCCAGATAGAACAGATGAAAATGGTCCAGCTTGATGCCGGTTCCGCTTTCTGGAAAAGCAGCAGACCAATCGGCAGCCAGGCCAACGGGCTAACCGGGCGCAGCAGCGCAATCAGCGGGTTAAACATCCGCGCCAGAAAGATAAAGCGGCCAATCATAAAACCGAGCGGGATCCCCACCAGCGCGGCCAGACCAAACCCGATGGCGACGCGTTGCAATGACGCCAGTACATTCCAGCCGATCCCCATGTCATTAGGCCCATCCTGATAGAACGGGTCAGCAAATAATGTCATTGCCGAATCCAGCGTGCTGAGCGGCGTTGGAAAGCCTTTGCTGTTGATGGCCGCCAGTTCCCAGGCGATAAGCAGCAGCCCAAGCCCCAGCAGCGCGGGAACAACACGTTCGGCTACCGCGCGCGTTTTGCGCGACAGGGCCGGCTTGCGGGTGCGGACTTTCACCGGTGGCAGCGTAATCACTTCACCTGGCGAAGACGGTGGTATAACGCGCTGTGTGTTCTGTTGATGTTTCATATCAGGCCCCTGTTCGTTGAATGTCGAAGTGTCTGGCGTAGCGCTCCGGGTCGGTACCGTCCCAGCGAGTACCATCCATCAGCGTGCTGGTTCGCATGGTCTGTGCTGGCGGCGTAATTCCCCCGATAGCCGTGGCGGCGTCTTTCCAGATATCGATACGGTTAATGCGGCTGGCGATGGCGGCATAATCCGGGGCGCTTTTCAGCAGGCCCCAGCGGCGGAACTGGGTTAAAAACCACATGCCGTCGGAGTGCCACGGGTAGCTCACCTGGCCCTCATTGAAGAAGCGGATAGCGTGCGCGTCCTGCCAGCGTTTGCCCGCACCGTTGTCGTATTCACCGAGCATACGCCCGGTCAGATACTGCTCTTTGGTGTTGAGCCACGCCCGACGCGAAAGAATGCGTGCGGTTTCACGGCGATTATCATCGGATGCGTCAATCCAGCGAGCCGCTTCCATCACCGCACAGACCAGCGCACGGGCGGTATGCGGGTTTTGTTCGACCCATGCGCGGCGTGTGCCAAGGATTTTTTCCGGGTGATCCGGCCACACGGACTGGCTGGTCGCGGCGGTAAATCCGATGCGATCATTAATGGCGCGGGCGTTCCACGGCTCACCGACGCAAAAACCGACCATATTGCCGATCCGCATGTTCATCACCATTTGCGGTGGCGGCACGACTACCGTACGGATATCGGTAAAGGGGTTGATGCCCGCACTCGCCAGCCAGTAGTAGAGCCACATGGCATGGGTCCCGGTCGGGAAGGTATGGGCAAAGGTGTAGGTCCCGGGTGCGCTCTGCCCAATCATTTTTTTCAGGCTTTCACCCTCGGTGATGCCTTTACCCTGCAAATCTGTCGAGAGGGTAATACCCTGGCCGTTCTGGTTGAGCGTCATCAGGTTAGCCATCGACTGAGTTTTCCCGGCGATACCAAGCTCCAGGCCATACAGCAAACCATAAAGCACATGCGCGGCGTCCAGTTCGCCAGAGACCAGTTTGTCGCGCACCGCCGCCCAACTGGCCTCTTTGGTGGGCACCAGGGTAATGCCGTATTTCTTATCGAACCCTTTCAGGGCCGCAATGACCAGTGGCGCGCAATCGGTCAGCGGAATAAACCCGACGCGAACGGTGGTCTGTTCCGGTTTGTCGGAACCCGCCGCCCACGCCGCCTGCATCAGGCCGGGCATCAGCATCGCGCCGCCCAGTGCTGCCCCTGCCTGTAGAAAACGCCTGCGCGTTAATGAAACCGATGAATCGCCCATATCCACTCCCGAAGCAAAAAAAAAGCGCCCGTTGATGCTTTCGCACCAATGGACGCCTTTATCCGAAGGGTCAGTGAACCGCCGTTGGTTCCCCGCCACTCTTGTTGTCACTTACACTCGATAACAATGCAACCCGCATGCCAGGTCACAAGCCGCTGTTTTTCTCACTTTTCAGCCGTTTTGTCGTTTTTTTCGCACTGCGCATGTGCAAGAAATGCCCGCCCAATGTGCAACTACTCCTTAGGTGTTAGAGGCCATAACGCGCGCACAGTGAGTAGCGCGCGGGCGATTTCAACCATGCGCTGATTCTTGTCCATGGCCATTTTACGCAGACATTGCCAGGCCTGCTCTTCGCTCATATTCTGGTGATTCATCAGGATGTTTTTCGCTTTATCAATCAGCGTACGTTCCTCCAGGGAGTCCTGTAACGACGCCAGTTGCGCACTGAGCTGCTCCAGTTCACGGGCCTGCTGGCGCACCAGAGGTAAGAGTTGTCTATCGAGCCGCCCGGAAAGGCGAGCGTCCGCCGTATCATCAATCCAGGTATTAAGGTTTACGTCGTCTTCTTCCAGCATGGCCGCCGTCGTATGCATCAGTTCATTGATCAGCACCTCTTCCAGTGCCCGCAGATGCTCCAGCCGCTGGGTTTGCAGCGCAAACCAGCGTAGCGCCCCTTCTCCGCCATCTGCAGGCGGCACGCGGGTGCAGGCCTGGCGACGAAGCTGTTCAATCTCCAGCCCGGCGGTGCATTCGCGGGCAAATATCGCACTGACATCAGGCGCCGCGAGCGACAGAAAGGCTTCAAAACAGGGTTGCTGCCCGTCAATCCGGTCCACCAGCGACTGGCGCAGCGCATCGCTAAACGCCGCCTGGGTAAACCCAATCGCCCCCAGCGCACGCTCTTGCCCCACCAGCTCTTTTCCCTGCATAAAGCTGTAGAGCGCCACCAGATGTTTAACGATTCTGGGATCATCAACACTGTCGTTAAGCTGCGGGATAATACTCAACAGATGGCTAATGGTGCGGCTGAATTGCGCCATCGCCTGCTCTGCCGTAATACGCTGGGTTTTTATTTGTTCACGTAATTGCGGAAGTTGTTCCAGACACCCGACAGCGGCGGCAATACGGTGGCATAATGCGCTACTGGCGAGTGGCCTGAGCGTGGCAAGCAAAGGTAAAAACGGGGTGATGTTCTCATCGGCAAGCGCGCTGCTGGCACGACATTCCAGCGCATAAAGTTGCCCTTTTGAACACAGCCAGATATTCGATGCTCCGCGCTCGCACTGCAGCATATGGGTCAGATGGCTGATTTTTCCCGCCAGCACGCCAAGCTGCGCAAGCTGGTGAAGCTGCTGTTTCTGGACCTGACGCGCGTAGCGAAACCAGTCGGTGGCGTCGGGTGTCGCATCAGTATAATTATTCATGCTTACTCTCCGTGGCTGTCTGCTGGGGAGTAATAAGCAATAACCATGCCCTATCGAAGGAGTGAAGATGCAAAAGATTGTGATTGTCGCCAACGGCGCGGCGTATGGCAGTGAATCCTTATTTAACAGTCTGCGTCTGGCGATCGCCCTGCGCGAGCAGGAAGACGACCTCGATTTACGCCTCTTTTTAATGTCCGATGCGGTGACCGCCGGGCTGCGTGGGCAAAAACCTGCCGAGGGGTACAACATTCAGCAAATGCTGGAAATCCTTACCGCGCAAAACGTACCGGTTAAGTTGTGCAAAACCTGCACCGACGGCAGGGGTATCACAACGCTGCCATTAGTGGATGGCGTCGCCATTGGTACGCTGGTGGAGCTGGCACAATGGACCCTGGCGGCTGACAAGGTTTTAATGTTCTAATCGTGATCGGCCTTTAATACTTTTTTCTTATGGATGCCCCTCCGGCATCAAGTTTGCCTGCTGTGCTGCCGATAGGCATTAAAGACAACACAGCAGGTACTCATATATATGTTCAGGTCAATTCGCGCTCGTATCATTGCGGCGACAGCGGGCTGTCTCGCTATTGCCCTTCTTCTTAACACCGTTATTAACTACCAGGTAACCAGCCAGCATAATCAGTACGCTCAGCAGGACATCCTCACCAGCACCAGCGGTAGCCATAGCCTCGCCATCAGTGACTGGGTCAGCAGTAAAACAACCGCCATCGCCTCCCTGCAGAAAGTAGCATTAACTGACGATCCCGTTCCGGTGTTCACCCAGATTGCTCAGGCTGCCGGCTTTATTAACGTCTATGTGGGTTACGCCAGCAAAACGGCCAAATTCTCAAACCCGGACGGCGTGCCTGCGGATTATGATCCGACTATTCGCCCCTGGTATCAGCAGGCCGCTAAAGCGGATGCCCCGATCGTTACCGCACCTTATGTCGATGCAGGCAGCGGGAAACTGGTGGTGACCTTCGCGGTGCCGGTAAAAGAGAACGGTACGCTTAAAGCAGTGGTCGCGGGTGATGTATCAATGGACAACGTGGTAGCCAACGTACAGGGTATTAAACCCACACCAAACAGTAGCGGGTTGTTGCTTAACAGCGATGGCAGCGTGATTGCCGCTAACGATGGCAAACTGACGCTGAAACCGTTCGGCGAGGCTATCAGTGAGGTGCAATTTGCCGATCTACAGGCGGGTAAACCGGTGACGGGCGTCTTTGCTGGCTCGGAAAAGTCGTTTCTTGCCACCAAAGTCAACGGCACCAACTGGCTGTTAGTTGTCGCACTGGACAGTGCAGACTCTACCGCGGGCCTGCGCGCGCAATTAAAAGCCTCGGCCGTTTCACTGATTGTACTGGTCATCCTGGCCGGTGCCCTCATGCACTGGATTGTCGCCACCATGCTCAGGCGACTGATCACCATTCGTGATGCGATGAATGCGATCAGCAGCGGCACGGATGACCTGTCACAGCGCCTGCCGGAGCAGGGTAATGATGAAGTCGCGCAAATCGCCCATGCGTTTAACGCCTTTAGCGACAAATTGTCCGTAGTGATGGTTAAACTGCGCGATTCCAGCCATTCCGTTCAGCAGGCGGCGCAAGAAATTGCGGCGGGTAACCAGGATCTGTCAGAACGGACAGAACAGGCAGCGTCCAGTCTGCGCGAGACCGCCAGTGCGGTTGAGCAGATTACCGCTTCTGTTGCTCTGTCGACGGATTCCGCCGCACAGGCCAACGATCAGGCACATACCGCCTCTGAGGCTGCGTCACGCGGGGGTAAAGTGGTATCGCAGGCCATTTCAACCATGCAATCTATCGAAGTGGCTTCGACCAAAATTGGAGATATTACCAGCGTGATCGACGGTATCGCTTTCCAGACCAATATCCTGGCGCTGAATGCCTCGGTCGAAGCTGCGCGTGCAGGCGAACAGGGGCGCGGTTTCGCAGTGGTTGCCGGCGAGGTGCGTAACCTTGCCAGCCGCAGTGCTCAGGCGGCGAAGGAGATCAAGTCGTTGATTGACTCGACAACAGACAGCGTAGCAACAGGTTCCCGCTACGTGCGTCTGGCCGGGGAAAGTATGGGGGAAATTGTCTCCAGTATCGACAGCGTCTCTGTCATTATGCGTGAAATCACCGTCGCCACTAACGAGCAGATGAAAGGCATCCAGGAAATCAATCATGCAGTCATCGATCTTGACCGTATGGTGCAGCAAAACGCCGAACTGGTGATCCAGTCAGCCGCCGCCGCAGGTGCGTTACAGGAACAAGCGGGCGAGCTTGCTGAAACTGCCGGTCATTTCCGCATTTAATCTTCTGTCGGCGCGTTTTTCCCCGAATTTAACGCGCCGACACAAACCCCTACCGAATTTTGTCATTATTGTTTAATCGTTACGCCATTTTTTGATCAAAGTCAGCATCTGAACCCCTCTCGTTTGGTGTTATGCAATGAGTGAATTGTGAGCAAAATCACGCACGGGATTATCCCGCAGGGAGTGCGTTGTCGATACATACGGGGTTTAAAACAATGGCGTTGGTAAAAACAAGTTTGAAGTTATTTGGTGGGGATACAGTGGTAGTACGTTGTTCTGAAAGCTGCCATATTCATCTGATGAGCGATAAAGGCCAGGCCGCCGCTCAGACTGATGTATTAAGCGTTCAGGATCGTGCCAGTGCGTATCTGGCGGTTCCTTACAGCGGTATCTGGAATGTGCTGATCGATAGCCACAGCCAGTCGCTGGAACATTCCATCAGTTACGTTCCAGCATAAGTTAGCACCACAATCAGGCGAAACCAGGTTGCATCTCCGGGCCTGGTTTTTCTCCCTCCAGCAGCAGACGCACTCTTCCCACCAGCTCGTTCAGGCAATCATCCTGCATACCCAGTTTGATCAACTCTTGTTCCAGCGAGAACAGATATTGCGCGTTGGTGCCAAGCGGGCCGCTTGCAGAGGCAATAAGTGGCGCAATGGTCTGCGCGCGGGTATCGGACTCATAAAGCGGATGACGAGGGTCCATGATAAACACCAGCGCATTCACCGTGCGCCCGTCATCGAGTTCCAGCCTGCGCCAGCTCGGCAGGTAGCAACCGGTGATCATCTCACGCTTCCACAACAGAGAAAGCTCTTCATGTAGCGTCGATTCTGCAAGGCGATACGCCACGCCGGTGGTGCGCCCGCCCTCTTTTAGTGCAAGCATACGTCCGGGTTGACAGGCGCTGCCGCGCCCCGCCGTCAGACGTAAACAAAATGCGCGGTGCCAGCCGGGGAGCGTACCGGTACAGGACTCGTCATATTCCAGAGCCGGGTTCCACATCAGCGAACCGTAACCAAAAATCCATACCGGGCCGTTGTCCGGACGGCAAGCCAGCGTCGCAGCAAGCGATGCTGCTCGTTGTTCCGCCGACCATAACAGCGATTCCTCAATGTCTCCAAACGCCGTTTTACAATCTGCCTTCATTAAGAAATCACGCGTTAACATCTCTTTCTACCTCCGCCACTGCATGCTTCCGTGCAACGACTTTACTGCTGCTTTCCTGGCGCTTTTCAATGACGATATGCAATTCACAGGCCGTTTTCAAGTGAACTCTATAGGGTGTAACGCGGATGGCGAATAATCATGTTGGCAATAAGAGAACGCAGCTCACTATTTCATAGAGTTATCGCTTTTTATGCCATTTATCATCATCGCCTTTTTCATAATCATTTTTTACAGCCGCCCAGGCCACGCGGTGCGCGGTTTCTTCACGGCTGGCATCACCGCGACGATCGTCTTTATCTTTATATTGCTCCCAGGCGCTATTAAAGGCTTCTTTATAGATTTCCTGGGCGTGCGCAGGGAGGACATGTTGCACGCTGTCAGGTAAGTCCGATTTCGTTTTATAGGGCATTATTCATACCTCCTGAAATAAAAACTTAAGTCTGGTTGATTCTTCGCGTCTTATCCAACTCAATGATGTCTTCAACACTATTTAAAAAATATCTTTTTGTAAATTAAGCATGTTTTTGGCGAAACATCAGTAAATGAGCATCTTGCATAAGAAAATCCTCATGACGTAAAAAAGCGTAAAAAAGGGATAATGGCAGAGGAATGTTTGTTATTTTATGCGGCCTGAATTTCTTTCTATAATTACAAATACCTGCTGGATGGAGATCAACAATGACTACAACGCACGAGGCGGTTAAAACCCGCCACAAGGAGACTTCGCTCATTTTCCCGGTTCTGGCACTGGCAGTGCTGCTTTTTTGGGGAAACAGTCAGTCGCTGCCAGTGATAATCGGAATGAACATTCTTGCCCTAGTGGGTATTCTTGCCAGCGCATTTAGCGTCGTTCGCCACGCCGATGTTCTGGCTCACCGTCTCGGTGAACCCTACGGCTCATTAATTTTAAGCCTTTCTGTCGTTATTCTTGAAGTGAGCCTGATTTCTGCGTTAATGGCCACCGGCGATGCTGCGCCAACGCTCATGCGCGACACACTTTATTCCATCATTATGATCGTTAGCGGTGGCCTGGTTGGCTTCTCGTTATTGCTGGGTGGGCGGAAATTTGCCACGCAATATGTGAACCTGTTCGGCATCAAACAATATATGATAGCCCTCTTCCCGCTGGCTATTATTGTGCTGGTCTTTCCGGTGGCCTTAGAGGGTGGCAATTTCACGACCGGACAATCATTGCTGGTCGCGCTTATTTCTGCCGCAATGTATGGTGTTTTCCTGCTGATTCAAACCAAAACCCATCAGAACCTGTTCGTCTATGAGCACGAAGATGAAAGCGACGATGATGACCCTCATCACGGTAAACCGTCGGCGCACAGCAGCGGCTGGCACACCGTCTGGCTGCTGGTCCATCTGATTGCCGTTATTGCGGTCACCAAGATGAATGCCCATCCGTTGGAAAATCTGCTGACGGAATTGAATGCACCGGTCGCATTTACCGGCTTCCTGGTTGCGCTGTTGATTCTCTCGCCGGAAGGATTGGGTGCCCTGAAAGCGGTTTTAAATAATCAGGTGCAGCGCGCGATGAATCTGTTCTTCGGCTCCGTACTGGCAACTATTTCACTGACGGTGCCGGTTGTCACGCTGATTGCCTGGCTGACGGGAAATGAACTGATGTTTGGCCTGGGCAAACCGGAACTGGTGGTGATGCTGGCGTCATTGATGCTGTGCCATATTTCGTTCTCAACAGGGCGCACCAATGTGCTTAACGGTGCTGCGCATCTGGCGCTGTTTGCGGCCTATCTGATGACAATTTTTGCCTGATTTAAACAGGCTACAGTCTTCTCGCGTACCTTGCGCGAATAATAAAAAACCCGCCGAAGCGGGTTTTTTATCTTAGTTGCTGGTATCCAGTTCATCGAAGCTTTTCACCAGATCATCAATCGCTTTGATCTGTTTCAGGAACGGCTCCAGTTTATCCAGCGGCAGTGCGGACGGGCCATCGCATTTCGCGTTGGCTGGATCCGGGTGCGCCTCAATAAACAGACCGGCCAGGCCTGTCGCCATCCCCGCACGCGCCAGCTCAGCAACCTGGGCACGACGGCCACCTGACGCTGCGCCAAACGGGTCGCGGCACTGCAATGCGTGTGTCACATCGAAAATGACCGGCGAGTTGCCAGAGACGTTTTTCATTACGCTAAAGCCAAGCATATCAACCACAAGGTTGTCGTAACCGAAGTTGCTGCCACGGTCACACAGGATAACTTTGTCGTTACCGCCTTCATGGAATTTATCCACGATGTTACCCATCTGACCAGGGCTCACGAACTGCGGTTTTTTCACGTTAATGACGGCACCGGTTTTCGCCATGGCTTCGACCAGATCGGTCTGACGCGCCAGAAAAGCCGGCAACTGAATTACGTCAACCACATCAGCGACGGGCTGAGCCTGGCTGGCTTCGTGAACATCGGTGATCACTTTCACGCCGAAAGTCTGTTTCAGCTCCTGGAAAATTTTCATCCCTTCTTCCAGGCCCGGTCCACGATAAGACTTGATGGAGGAACGGTTGGCTTTGTCAAAAGAGGCTTTGAACACATACGGAATACCCAGTTTCTGGGTAACGGTTACGTAGTGCTCACAAATACGCATGGCGAGGTCGCGGGACTCCAGCACGTTCATACCGCCAAACAGAACAAACGGCAGATCGTTCGCGACATTGATGTCGCCAATGCTAACCACTTTTTGTTTCATATAATTCCCTTATCAAGATTCAGTCTATTAATTCAGTTTAGTGCAGCGTAATTTGCTTGTGCGAAATGGTGTTAATTTGCGCACGGATCATCTCGCTAATGGGATCCTCAGGACACTGCTCTACGAAGTAATTCAGGTCGTGCAGCGCAACATGATCGCACTCGAGTTGCGCATAAATTAAACCACGATCGCGGATCTCATACGGGTCTTCCGGGTTAAACTGCAACAGGGCTTCACTGGCTCGCAAAGCCAGTTCCATCTGTTGCTCTTCCATTAATGCTGATTTCAATGTATCCAGCAGCTTACGAATGACTTCCGCGTTATCTGCTTCATCGAGATCCTCATTAAACAGCTCAGCAACAGGGCTGATATTACCCTTAAGCCAGACGTCCAGCGTATGCTCATCCAGCGTGTCGCCATTAAATGGATTGATCAGCCACATTTCCCCATCCAGCCACTCTGCGCGGAGAATGAGCTGCGTTGGGAAAATCACCGGCATCAACGGGATGTCAAGATGCCCGGCAACCCACAACAGAATGGCACCCAGCGACACCGCGCTACCCTGGCGGTTTTGCAGGACTTTATCCAGCCACAGCGCATCCGACAGACGGTACACACCGCGGGTGTCTTTAAAACCCCATTCGCCGTAAAACAGCTCAAGAAGTTTCTCCAGCTGCAAATCCTGCGGTTGAGCCTGACTTATTTCTTCACGCGCCAGACGGATCAGACGCTCAAGTTCGTCGTGCACGAACTGCGAGGGAAAATCATCACGAATCAATTCTGATATCAGGATCATCCCATCGCACAATGGTGCTTTGTTAAATTCGAAATCGGCTAACGACCGCATGTCTTACCCCAGTATCGGTATCTTTGTGGCGGCGAGTTTAATGATGATGTACAGCACCACCAGCCCCAGCAAAAACGCAATAAACCCCGTTTGCTGGCTGCGCGGACGATGTCGCCCCAGCGCAATGAAACCCAAAACGATGTAGATGATAACGCCAAACAGCTTTTCCGTCAGCCATGCGCCATTAGCAGTAAATGGGATATAGCGCGTTACCACGATAAGCCCGAGGCCGCTGAGCAATAGCAGCGTGTCCACTGCGTGAGGCACGATGCGCATCCAACGCGCCTGAACGCGGGGATTGCCCGTAAAATGCCACCAGTAACGCAGCACGAACAGGCTAATGGTCAGAATCACCGTGGTCAAATGCAGGCTAATCAGAAATGTATACGCACTCACGCCCTGTTACTCCTGTAGCGGCAGGCACCCGAGCGTCAGACGCTCGTTATCACCATAGTCCCGGCAGGTTTCCACCTGCACATATCCTTGATTGCCAAACAGCGCACGTACCGCTTCCCCCTGCTGCCAGCCATGTTCCAGTAACAGCCAGCCACCCGCGCGCAAAAAACGCCTTGATTGTGCGATTATCCACGCCAGGTCCGCAAGCCCTTCTTGTGCCGCAACCAATGCGGAACGCGGCTCGAAGCGTACATCACCTATAGCGAGATGAGGATCGTGCTCATCAATGTAAGGCGGATTGCTGACAATCAGATCGAAATGCTGCCCGGCAAGGGCGCTAAACCAGTCGCTGGTCAGAACCGTGACGTTCGATATGCCTAAATGTTCCGCGTTACGCAGGGCCAGCGCGACGGCATCGGGCATTACGTCGACCGCAGTGATCTGGCAATCCGGCCGTTCACTGGCCAGCGCCAGCGCGATAGCGCCGGTACCGGTCCCCAGATCGAGGATCCGGCACGGTTGTTCCGGCAAACGTTTCAGCGCCTGTTCAACCAGGCATTCGGTATCCGGGCGCGGGATCAATGTCGCAGGCGAGACAAATAGCGGTAAAGACCAGAATTCGCGAACGCCCACCAGATGTGCGACCGGTTCGCCCCGTTCACGACGGGCCAGCAGATCATCAAGCTGCTCACATTCTCTGTCTGAAAGCGCTGTTTCGCCGAAGGCAAGAATATAGGTGCGCGTTTTTCCGGTTACAAAGCCCAGTAAAATCTCCGCGTCCCGGCGCGGGCTTTCGCTGTGCGACAGTTGACTTATCGCGCGACGCAACCAGTGTTGATAATCCATCAATCCTGTCCGGCGAGCGCTGCCAGTTGGTCAGCCTGGTATTCCTGCACAATCGGCTCAATGAGCATATCCAGCTTGCCTTCCATCACTTCGTCCAGACGATAGACCGTCAGGTTGATACGATGATCGGTTACACGTCCCTGCGGGAAGTTATAGGTGCGGTTACGATCACTGCGATCGCCGCTCCCCAACAGGTTTCGACGCGTTGAGGCTTCCGCCTGCTGGCGTTTAGCCATTTCCGCCGCGCGAATGCGCGAACCCAGAACAGCCAGCGCTTTGGCTTTGTTCTTATGCTGGGAACGTTCGTCCTGACACTCCACCACGATGCCTGTCGGCAAGTGGGTAATACGAATTGCGGAGTCGGTGGTGTTAACGTGCTGCCCGCCGGCCCCGGATGAACGGAACGTATCGATGCGCAGATCGCTCGGGTTGATGTCCGGAAGCTCGGCTTCCGGCAGTTCAGGCATCACCGCAACGGTACAGGCAGAGGTATGGATTCGCCCCTGTGATTCGGTTGCCGGTACGCGCTGCACGCGATGACCGCCGGATTCAAATTTCAGACGTCCGTAAACGCCTTCGCCACTCACTTTCGCGATGATCTCTTTATAGCCGCCATGCTCCCCCTCATTCGCGCTCATGATCTCAACGCGCCAGCGACGCGACTCGGCATAGCGGGTATACATACGGAACAGATCGCCTGCGAATAACGCCGCTTCATCGCCGCCGGTTCCGGCACGCACTTCAAGGAAGGCGCTGCGTTCATCATCAGGATCTTTAGGCAGAAGAAGAATTTGCAGGTGTTGTTCTAACTGTTCGCTTTTTTCTTTTGCTTCGCGTAACTCGTCCTGCGCCATATCGCGCATTTCCGGGTCATCAAGCATCATTTGTGCGGTTTCGATATCTTCCTGAATCTGTTGCCAGTCAGTAAAACAGCGCGATACGTCGCTTAGTTGCGCATACTCTCTGGATAAGGCGCGGAATCGCTCCTGATCGGCGATAGTTTGCGCGTCACCCAATAGCGCCTGAACTTCTTCATGACGCTCGTGTAGGGCTTCCAGTTTGGCAACGATAGAAGGCTTCATAGGCGTAAATGCACCCTGTTAGTAGAGATTGTTGTGCTACTCCAGCCCGAGGCTGTTGCGCAGAATATGCAGGCGCTCATCATCCCCGTCACGGGCGGCCTGCTGAAGAGATTTGGTTGGTGCGTGGATCAGGCGATTGGTCAGTTTCCAGGCCAGATCCTGCATAATGGCCTGCGCGTCGCCACCCTGTTCAAGGGCGGCCAGCGCTTTGGCAGTCAATTCATCACGAATCTGCTCAGACTGGCTGCGGTAATCACGGATGGTCTCACTGGCGCTTTGCGCACGCAGCCAGGCCATAAATTCGCTTGTTTCCTGTTCGACGATGCTTTCAGCCCGCACCGCCGCCGCTTTTCGCTGCGCAAGATTGTGCTGAATGATGCTCTGTAAATCGTCAACACTGTACAGATAGGCGTTCGCCAGTTTACCCACTTCCGGTTCGACATCGCGAGGGACGGCGATATCCACCAAGAGCATCGGTTGGTTACGACGCGCCTTCATTGCCCGCTCGACCATCCCTTTACCAATGATTGGCAACGGACTGGCGGTAGAGCTGATGACAATATCGGCATCTTTCAGGCGTGAATCGATATCGCTGAGGGAAATCACTTCCGCCCCCACTTCGTCCGCCAGAACCTGCGCACGTTCACGGGTACGGTTGGCGATGATCATATTCTGCACTTTATGCTCGCGCAGATGGCGCGCCACCAGTTCGACGGTCTCCCCTGCGCCAACCAGCATCACGGTGACAGATGCGAGTGATTCAAAGATCTGCCGGGCCAGCGTACAGGCGGCAAACGCAACCGAGACCGCACTGGCGCCAATATCGGTTTCTGTGCGTACGCGTTTGGCGACCGAGAACGACTTCTGGAACATACGTTCGAGTTCACTGGCCTTCAGATGACCGCGGTTAGAATCAGCAAACGCTTTTTTCACCTGACCGAGGATCTGCGGCTCGCCCAAAACGAGTGAGTCCAGCCCGCTCGCCACGCGCATTAAATGGCTGACGGCATCGTTATCGTGGTGCCAGTAAAGGCTGTTACGCAGTTCTTCTTCACTGATTTGATGGTAATCACACAGCCAGCGGATCAGCGATTCATGGAGGTTTTCCTGCCCTTCAACGCTTAAATAAAGCTCTGTGCGGTTACATGTCGACAACACCACCCCGCCCTGCACCATCGGCAGCGCTTGCAGGCTATCCAGCGCCTGGTCGAGCGTATCCGGCGAAAACGTAATACGTTCTCGCAGCGAAACGGGAGCCGTTTTGTGGTTGATGCCGAGCGCCAGAAGAGTCATGTGAGCAGGAATAGTACCAACGTTGATAAGGTTAGACTGTGCGCATCATACAGGATGCGCGAGGTCAATAAAAGAGAGCGCCCCCTTTTGGAGTAATCGGTAATTTAATGATTTAAGACAACTTGAACGTAGACGCTATCACTGCCCGGCGCTAGCATTAAGAATATTTACTGCAACGCACCTCAAGGATTCGTCATCATTATGACTTTGCCGGATTTTCGCCTTATTCGTTTGCTGCCGCTGGCAAGCCTCGTACTCACTGCTTGTACCCTCAACGCGCCGAAAGGTCCGGGCCAGAGTCCGGATGCCCCCCAGTGGCGTCAACATCAGCAAGAAGTCAGCAAATTGAACCAGTTTCAAACGCGTGGCGCTTTCGCCTTCATCTCCGATGAGCAGAAAGTCTATGCTCGCTTTTTCTGGCAACAAACCGGGAAGGATCGCTATCGCCTGCTGCTGACAAACCCGTTGGGCAGCACAGAACTGGAGCTCAACGCCCAACCTGGCGCAGTGGAACTGGTCGACAATAAAGGCAAGCGTTATACCGCCACCGATGCGGAAGAGATGATTGGCAAACTGACCGGCATGCCGATTCCGCTTAACAGCCTGCGTCAGTGGATTCTGGGCCTGCCAGGCGACGCGACTGATTACAAGCTTGATGATCAGTATCGTCTGAGCGAGCTTAACTACAGCCAGGGGGGGAAAAACTGGAAAGTCGTCTACGGCGGTTATGATAGCGATACGAAGCCTGCTCTGCCCTCCAGTCTCGAGCTGAGCGACGGTGGTCAGCGTATTAAGCTCAAAATGGATAACTGGATTGCGAAATGATGATGCGCTTTCCCGCACCGGCGAAACTTAATCTGTTTTTGTACATCACCGGGCAACGGGCTGATGGTTATCATACGCTGCAAACCCTGTTTCAGTTTCTTGATTACGGTGACACTTTAGGCGTTGAACTGCGCACAGATGGCATTATTCGGTTGTTAACCCCTGTTGCAGGCGTGCCGGATGAAGAAAACCTGATCGTTCGTGCAGCCCGTTTGTTGATGCGAGAAGCACAAAGGACGGGCCGTCTGCCAGAGGGCAGCGGCGCGGATATCCAGATCGACAAACGTCTGCCAATGGGGGGAGGACTGGGCGGCGGTTCCTCAAACGCGGCGACTGTGCTGGTGGCGCTTAATCATCTTTGGCATTGCGGTTTATCGGTTGATGAGCTGGCAGAGCTTGGATTAACGCTGGGGGCGGATGTCCCGGTATTTGTCCGGGGTCACGCGGCGTTCGCGGAAGGCGTCGGCGAGATACTCACCCCAACAGAACCCGAAGAAAAATGGTATCTGGTCGCCCATCCGGGTGTCAGTATTCCTACCCCGACCATTTTCAGCGATCCGGAACTGCCGAGAAATACGCCAAAACGGTCAATAGAAACGTTACTAAAATGTGAATTCAGCAACGATTGCGAGGTTATCGCAAGAAAACGTTTTCGTAAGGTTGATGAGGCGCTTACCTGGCTGCTAGAATACGCGCCGTCGCGCCTGACTGGCACAGGGGCCTGTGTTTTTGCTGAATTTGACACAGAGTCTGCTGCTCTTCAGGTGTTAGAGCAAGCCCCGGCATGGCTACACGGTTTTGTCGCACGAGGTGTAAACCTCTCGCCTCTGGCCAGCGCCCTCGCCGGGCAAGCTGAGTACCGGTGACAACGTCACTTGTTCCAGACGTTGCATCGCGCTCTTTAATACACCGCATGGATAGGATTATGTCTGAACCGCACATTTATGGCTTATTCTATCCACCAATGGACGCATGCCTGAGGTTCTTCTCGTGCCTGATATGAAGCTTTTTGCTGGTAACGCCACCCCGGAACTAGCACAACGTATTGCCAACCGCCTGTACACTTCTCTCGGCGACGCCGCTGTTGGTCGCTTTAGCGACGGCGAAGTCAGCGTACAAATTAATGAAAATGTACGCGGTGGTGATATTTTCATCATCCAGTCCACTTGTGCTCCAACGAACGACAACCTGATGGAATTGGTTGTTATGGTTGATGCCCTGCGCCGTGCTTCCGCAGGTCGTATTACCGCCGTTATTCCTTACTTTGGTTATGCTCGTCAGGACCGCCGCGTGCGCTCCGCACGTGTACCTATCACCGCAAAAGTTGTCGCGGATTTTCTCTCCAGCGTAGGCGTTGACCGCGTCCTCACCGTTGACCTGCACGCTGAGCAGATCCAGGGCTTCTTTGATGTGCCGGTTGATAACGTATTTGGTAGTCCTATCCTGCTCGAAGATATGCTGCAACTCAATCTGGATAACCCTATCGTGGTTTCTCCGGACATTGGCGGCGTAGTTCGCGCTCGCGCTATCGCCAAACTGCTTAACGATACCGATATGGCTATTATTGATAAACGTCGTCCGCGTGCGAACGTTTCTCAGGTTATGCATATTATCGGTGACGTCGCAGGCCGTGACTGCGTGCTGGTTGATGACATGATTGACACCGGCGGTACGCTGTGTAAAGCAGCAGAAGCGCTGAAAGAACGTGGTGCTAAACGCGTATTTGCCTACGCGACTCACCCGATCTTCTCTGGCAATGCGGCAAATAACCTGCGCAATTCCGTTATCGATGAAGTGGTCGTTTGTGACACTATCCCGCTGACGGATGAAATCAAATCGCTGCCAAACGTGCGTACTTTGACCCTGTCTGGCATGCTGGCCGAAGCGATTCGTCGCATCAGCAACGAAGAATCCATTTCCGCAATGTTCGAACATTGATTGGAATCGGCACAAAGACCCGCTACGGCGGGTTTTTTTATTCCTGAGTTTTATTTGTATGATTAATAAATATTGAGCATGCAAATTTGTAATGGTGATATTTGACCAGGGATTAATCTTCTGTGAAAAGACTCTTTTCTCCACATGTGATGCCATTCAGCGCCATTATCGAGGCCTGCTGGAAGGAAAAATACAGCCTGGCGCGTTTTACGCGCGATCTCATTGCCGGCGTAACGGTTGGTATTATCGCCATTCCGCTAGCCATGGCGCTGGCGATTGGCAGCGGCGTTGCGCCACAATACGGACTCTACACAGCGGCTGTCGCCGGCATCGTTATCGCACTGACCGGGGGGTCACGCTATAGTGTTTCCGGCCCTACCGCTGCTTTCGTCGTCATTCTCTATCCGGTATCGCAGCAATTTGGTCTCGGCGGGTTGCTGGTCGCGACATTAATGTCGGGGGTCTTTTTAATTCTGTTTGGCCTCGCGCGTTTTGGCCGCCTGATCGAATACATTCCCGTCTCTGTCACACTGGGATTTACGTCAGGTATCGGCATTACCATCGGTACCATGCAGATAAAAGATTTTCTCGGCTTGCAGGTTGCCCATATGCCGGAGCACTACCTGCAAAAAGTCGGTGCGCTGGCAATGGCGCTGCCGAGTATTAATGTCGGTGATGCCGCCATTGGCATCGTCACCCTCGGCACCCTGATTCTTTGGCCGCGTCTGCGCATTCGCCTGCCTGGGCATTTACCGGCACTGCTTGCCGGTTGTGCCGTCATGGCGGTGGTTAATCTGTTGGGCGGCCATGTCGCGACCATCGGTTCTCAGTTTCACTATGTTCTGGCGGACGGTTCCCAGGGCAACGGCATTCCACAATTGCTGCCACAGCTTGTTTTACCCTGGGATCTGCCTGGTTCGAGCTTTACCCTGAGCTGGGCCTCTCTGCAGGCGCTGCTGCCCGCCGCGTTCTCAATGGCATTACTGGGGGCTATTGAGTCTCTGCTCTGTGCGGTAGTGCTGGATGGCATGACCGGAACCCGCCATAAAGCCAATAGCGAATTAATAGGCCAGGGGCTGGGAAATATTGTCGCGCCCTTCTTTGGCGGCATCACTGCCACCGCCGCCATTGCCCGTTCAGCGGCTAACGTTCGCGCCGGGGCGTCATCGCCGGTATCAGCCATCATTCATGCGGTTCTGGTGATTCTTGCCCTTCTGGTGCTGGCGCCACTCCTCTCCTGGCTGCCGCTCTCCGCCATGGCCGCGCTGCTGCTGATGGTGGCCTGGAACATGAGCGAAGCGCATAAGGTGGTAAACCTGCTGCGCCGTGCGCCGACAGATGACATTATCGTCATGCTGATTTGTATGTCGCTGACTGTATTGTTCGATATGGTTATCGCCATTAGTGTGGGTATTGTTCTGGCGTCGCTATTGTTTATGCGTCGTATCGCGCGCATGACCCGTCTTTCGCCTGTTAATGTGGACGTGGCGGACGATATTCTGGTGTTACGCGTGATTGGTCCGCTGTTTTTCGCCGCTGCCGATGGCCTGTTCACGGAACTGGAGTCGAGAATTGCAGGCAAACGGGTAGTGATACTGAAATGGGATGCGGTGCCATTGCTTGATGCAGGTGGACTCGATGCCTTCCAGCGTTTTGTCAATCGCCTGCCGGAAGGCACCGAGTTGCGCGTCAGTAATCTGGAGTTTCAGCCGCTGCGCACCATGGCGCGAGCAGGCATCAAACCTATTCCAGGCCGTTTGTCGTTCTGGCCAAACCGTGACGCGGCGTTAGCGGATTTATGATGAACCCGATGCCCCGTAGCGCTTGCGCATCAGGGCATCTACCGCCTGCTGCAGCCATTGCAGCAGGTCTGGCGTTACCCAGGTTCCTTTCATTAGATGAGGTTCCTGCTGCATCGACAGGCGAAACTTCTGTTGGGTTTGCGGATCGGTTCCGGCGTAAGACTGGAATAACTCCAGCCATGTTTTTGCCAGCGACTGCGCCTCTTCTGACTGCGGGTCAAGCCCCTCGAGTGCCGCCTGGCGAACGCGAGTGACTAACGGCGGCCATTCCATCATTCGATCAAAATAGTGCGCACGGGTAAACGCCATCTCATCTGGCGTCAGATAGCGCTGCCAGATAGCCAGTTTGCTTTCGCCGAAACTGCGAGTGATGAAATTAATTGTCTCATCATCAATTCCGGTCTGTTCGCGCATTTGCGGCTCCACCAGGTGCATCTCATTGAGTCGGGTCAAGAACTCCGGCCTGCGCGCCGTATCTTCCTCCAGACGCGTCATCCAGCGCGTAGCCAGATTCATCGCCTTTTCATCATCAACCGGGCCCCCCTGCGCCATCAGCGCTTTGGCTTCCGCCACCATTTTCGCCCATTCACGGCTGCGTTCCTCGTCATGAGCGGCAAACGGCAGCTCGCGCAATTCCTCGGCACTAAACCAACGATCGTACATATTCGTTAACTCCAGAGTCAGTAACCAGGACTCCAGGTCAGGTTCAGCCCCGCTTTCCATGCCACGCTGTAACATCAGCAGTTGCTTGCGCAACGTCTGGATAGTGCGCATTTGCGCATCAAGCAGGCTGATTTGTTCATCGAGCAGCACATGGAGCGGGCGCGTCTCCCGCGCCAGGTAATCCTTGATGGCTGCCAGCGCCATACCCGCCTTCGCCAGTACCTGAATCCTGTGCAGGCGTTTGACGTCAGCGAGATTATATAAGCGGTAACCGGCAGCGCTTCGGGATGAAGGCGTAAGCAGTCCGATATGTTCGTAGTGGTGCAGTGTACGGACGGTGATCCCGGCACGACGTGCCAGTTCACCTGCTTGAATTAACATAACGGCTCCTTTTCTTCCCCTTGTCGGGCACTCTCGGGCCTAACGTTACGTAAGGGTCAAGAAAAAAGCCAAAAAAAAACGGCTTCCCGAGGAAACCGCTTGCGTGTGATGTTATAGATTAGCTATGCCCGTGTCCGTCACGGCGGCAGCGTTTGTCATAATGGCGAACCCACCAGTACTTATCACAGACCTGTTCATGGCCACCAATACGTGCGCCTGCAAGCCAGAGCACTGCTCCGACAAAAATGCTGAGAATTGCACCGTGGGCAAAGAACTGCGGCAGATTAAGCTGCGGCAACTGATTCAGGACAGAGTAACCCACGCCGACGACCATCACGACTAACCCCAGGCCCATAAGCACATTACCGAGTAACGAAGCGTTTTTGCGTTTCATGGTGTCACCTCCGGAACGATGGGTTGAAAGGGAATAACCCCAATGCTTGTGGGTAAAGTATAGAGAGCGGGGGTTATGGCGATTGCGTGTACGATCACAATTACACATTTTAAGACCACAAATATTTACAAATAACCCACTGAACTACTTGTGTTTCTAATGGTTCAGACTGGTAATCATTGGCATTTTCGCCGTTTCGTCCTGAGAACTTTGTCATCATACGCCGCACGACGTAAACTACGCGCCAGATATTGACCTGGTCAGGAATAAAAAGTGACGATTAAACTGATTGTCGGGCTGGCAAACCCCGGCGCGGAATATGCCGCGACACGCCACAACGCAGGCGCATGGTATGTCGATTTGCTGGCTGAGCGTTTTCGTGCCCCGCTACGTGAAGAGCCGAAGTTTTTTGGTTATTCCTCACGGATTAATCTGGCGGGCGCGGATGTGCGGCTGCTGGTCCCTACCACCTTTATGAACCTCAGCGGTAAGGCCGTTGCCGCCATGGCAACGTTTTATCGCATCAACCCGGACGAAATCCTGGTTGCCCATGATGAACTCGACTTACCGCCGGGCGTGGCGAAATTCAAATTGGGTGGCGGTCATGGTGGTCACAACGGGTTAAAAGACATTATCAGTAAGCTTGGCAATAACCCGAATTTCCACCGTTTGCGCGTGGGAATTGGCCATCCGGGCGATAAAAACAAAGTTGTCGGTTTTGTACTGGGTAAACCGCCTGTTTCTGAACAGAAATTGATTGACGAAGCGGTAGATGAAGCGGCGCGTTGTACGGAAATCTGGCTGAAAGATGGTCTGACGAAAGCAACTAACCGCTTGCATGCCTTTAAGGCCCAGTAACGCTTGCCATCTGCCATTTTTGCCACGCGATACAACGGTTACGTGTATAATAGGCAAAGTTATTAACTTTTATGCAATCTGTTTTCTATAACGGGTTGATTATTCAGAACTTAAGGTAATCACATCATGGGATTCAAATGCGGTATCGTTGGCCTGCCCAACGTAGGTAAATCCACCCTGTTCAACGCGCTCACCAAAGCCGGTATTGAAGCGGCTAACTTCCCGTTCTGTACTATTGAGCCGAACACCGGTGTCGTACCGATGCCCGATCCGCGTCTGGACAAGCTGGCGGAGATCGTCAAGCCACAGCGTATTCTGCCAACCACGATGGAGTTTGTGGATATCGCCGGTCTGGTTAAAGGCGCATCCAAAGGTGAAGGCCTGGGTAACCAGTTCCTGACCAATATTCGCGAAACCGAAGCCATTGGTCATGTCGTCCGCTGCTTTGAGAACGACAATATCATTCACGTGAACAACAAAGTGGATCCGGCGGATGATATCGAGGTTATCAATACCGAACTGGCATTGTCTGATCTGGACACTTGTGAGCGCGCTATTCATCGCGTACAGAAAAAAGCCAAAGGCGGCGATAAAGACGCAAAAGCAGAGCTGGCTGCGCTGGAAAAATGCCTGCCGCAACTGGAAAACGCAGGCATGCTGCGCGCCCTGAAAAACCTGACGGAAGAAGACAAAGCCGCGATTAAATACCTGAGCTTCCTGACGCTCAAGCCGACCATGTACATCGCGAACGTTAATGAAGACGGTTTTGAAAATAACCCTTATCTCGATAAAGTACGCGAAATCGCCGATGCCGAAGGTTCTGTTGTTGTAGCGGTGTGTGCGGCGGTTGAATCTGATATCGCTGAGCTGGACGACGCGGACCGCGAAGAATTTATGGCCGAACTGGGCATTGAAGAGCCGGGTCTGAACCGCGTTATTCGCGCCGGTTATCAGTTGCTGAACCTGCAAACGTACTTCACTGCGGGCGTGAAAGAAGTGCGCGCGTGGACTATCCCGGTTGGCGCAACGGCGCCTCAGGCCGCAGGTAAAATCCACACTGACTTCGAAAAAGGCTTTATCCGTGCGCAAACCATCGCTTATGAAGACTTTATCACTTACAAAGGTGAGCAAGGAGCGAAGGAAGCGGGCAAAATGCGTGCTGAAGGTAAGGATTACATCGTAAAAGATGGCGATGTGATGAACTTCCTGTTCAACGTCTAATAAAGTTTGTTGTCTCATGAGGTGTCAGAACATCTCATGACGCTCACAAAACCCTCTAAAATCCACGCACTTGCGTGGATTTTTTTATTTCATCTTTTCTCATGTAATCTCGTGACAGCGTACGTGGAGATGAGTACATAGATGACGACAGAGATCAGTTCAATAACGGTATAATAAATAGTCAAGGATCCGTTATGCTCACTGATACGCAATGCCGCACTGCCAGGTCGAAAGACAAACTCTATCGACTCAATGACTTTAATGGTCTCTACCTCGAAGTGAAACCCAATGGCAAAAAGGCATGGCGCTATCGATTTAAACTCAACGGAAAATCAAGCATGTTTGCGTTGGGTGAGTATCCAGCGATAAAACTCGCCGAAGCTCGCGAGAAATGCGAGCAAGCGCGTAGGCAAGTCGCAGATGGAGTTAGCCCGACACAGGCTCGTCAGTTAGATAAGATCCGCAAGGTCAATGACGCTTCTAACACCTTTGAGCTAATCGCCAAAGAGTGGTTGCAGATGAAAGACTGGGCCGAAATCACCAAAACTCGCCGCCTTGATATGCTTGAGCGTGTGGTTTTCCCCGCAATCGGTAAGCTCCCTGTCAGAGAGATCACCCCACACCACATTCTTAAAATTCTTCAGGAAACCGTTAAACGCGGCGCTCCGACTGTTGCTGCTGAAGCCCGACGTACCATTTCATCGGTTTTCGAGTTGGCAGTGGCAACGCTTAGAGCTGACAGCGATCCTGTCTGGCCTGTACGCAAGGCGCTTCCGGCGAATAAGACACAGCATAATCAGGCATTGAATCCACAGCAAATCGGGAAGCTATTAAGCTGTTTTGATAACAGTCGCGGCTCATATCAGGTTAACTATTGCATGTGGCTAATGTGGTGGACGCTGGCGCGGCCAGTCCAACTATAGGGCAGGATCGTCTACCGGGGCGGGGGCAGTCCATTAAGATGACTTAAAGAGAGGTGCCCATGAGCGGTAAACGTTATCCCGAAGAGTTTAAATTGAAGCAGTCAAACAGGTTATTGATCGCGGTCATTCTGTTTCCGGCGTTGCAACACGTCTCGATATCACCACCCACAGCCTTTACGCTGGATAAAGAAGTACGGTACGGACTCATCCAATAATAAAGAACAGTCAGATGCTCAGGTCGGGATCCGTCGACTCCAGAAGGAGCCGAAGCGGGTTACTGACGAACGGAACATATTAAAGGCGTACTTCGCAAAGCTGTCCGACTGAGGTACGCCTTTATTCGTGACAACTCCCGTTGCTGGCCTGTTCGTCTGCTCTGCAGGGTACTGGATGTTCATCCGAGTGGGTTTTACACGTGGCTTCAGCAGCCGCATTCACCACGGCATCAGGCGGATCTCAGACTGACAGGACAAATCAAACAGTTCTGGCTGGAGTCTGGTTGCGTTTATGGTTATCGCAAGATCCATCTGGACTTGCGGGATAGCGGGCAACAGTGCGGAGTGAACAGAGTCTGGCGACTGATGAATCGTGCCGGGATAAAGGCTCAGGTTGGGTACCGGAGCCCGCGGGCACGTAAAGGCGAGGCCAGTATCGTATCGCCCAACAGGCTCCAGCGACAGTTCAATCCGGATGCTCCGGATGAGCCTTGGGTAACGGACATAGCCTACATCAGGACTCACGAAGGCTGGTTGTATCCTATTGCCAGTGCCTCACGGTTAAAATCATCGATAACCTTCAGCAGACGGACTGAGCAACCATCTGATAGCCGATCATGCATGAAGTCCATCGACCAGCATTCGTTGCTGCTTTCAGGCACCACCCGCGGTTCAGGTTTATCCCGTTTCAGTCTTTTTTCAGCTTTATTCGCATGTTCAGCGACAACTCGTTGTAAATACGATATCCACTCTTGTGGTTGAACCCGAAGCCTTTTACGTTACTCAGGTATAAATAAGACAGACCAAATCCTCAGTTGCGCCGACGACAAACAGCTTACAGACAAAACGCACGCTGACGCTTCGACTTCTGACCGCAGGCTGTGCCATCTGCTTTCGACGCGATGGCGTCACCCCTTAAAAACCTGTCAACGATTTTCTCGCTTACCTACCTATTTTTGCCTTCTAATCGCGTCAATATTTTTTGCTATCTCTTAACTGTCTGTTATAAAAGGATTTTCAGATAAAAGCCAAATAAAAATATCTTTCTATGTTTTTAACACGCTGTTACTTATCAAGTTTATTTGAAATTTGCCGTTAATCACTTTGGGGCAAAAAGTATATCGCTGCCATTTATTGATAGTGTCAGGTGTGACACTCCCTGTCATTTCGGCATGGCAAGATGCCGGTGTTCAGGAAAAAGGGACAGACAGTCAATGAGTAAACGAAATACACAGTTAGCGCTTCGCATCGCGGATATTCTGACGCGCCTGAATAATGGCGAGGCGTTGCATCTGGCAAAACTGGCAGAACAGTATGACGTCTGCACGCGCACGATCCGGCGTGATATTGAAGAACGCCTGATATTTCTTGAACTCCAACGCGATACAAATAATGGTGGCTATACGCTGTCACCGGAAATGCTGGGGCGTTTCGACAGCAACAGTATTCAACGCTATTCCGGTCTGGCTGGGATCAAAGGCCTGTTTCCGGCACTCGATAAATCGATGCTGAAAACCATTTTCCGTCCTTCCGGCCAGCATAATTTTCTAGTGCACGGTCATAAATATATCGACGACGACATGCACAGCGTTCATTTCCCGCGTCTGCAACGTGCGATTGACGAACAGCGTATTGTGGGGTTTCGCTACCGCCGTAAAGACGAGCTACGCCACTATACCGTTGAACCCTATAAACTGATTAATTACAACGGTATCTGGTATCTCGCCGCCCGCCATGCAGAAAAAATCAAACACTTCACCCTCAGCAAAATTGCTACTCTGGAGTGTACTTTCGAACTCTTCAGCGCTGATGAGAATTTACGCCAGAACATTAAGAAGGAAGAAAGCGTCTGGGCAAGTGAGGAAAAGTTCGAAGTGGTGCTGAAAGTTTCAGCGGATGTTGCCGAATATTTTGAACGCCGTCAGCTTTTGAACGAACAGGTCATCGAAAAGAAAATGGCCGATGGCGATTTAATTATCTCCACGCGAATTTCCCACAAAACTGAAATAACGTCAGTAGTGCGCTACTGGATCCCGCATCTGAAAATCATTGCGCCCCAGAGCTTACAAAATGAGCTGGCGCAGGAAATTAAAACCTGGCTGGATGAATAAAACATGTCCTCGTTGAAAATACGAATTATGCGCAAGAATAAAAAACGACCGCCCCGACATCTCGTACTCAACTTCCCAAAAGTGAATATTATTGTTGCCGCAACAATGAGCGCCGGGAAAACATCGCTGATCAATGCCCTCCTCGGCACGGATTTACTGTGGTCGGCGAATGAAGCGGCGACAGCAACCATTACCCGCATTCAGCATGCCAGTCAGGATGACAATAGCATGCGCGGTATCTGTTTTACCTGGGAGGGAAAGCGCTATCAGATGGCGGAGGCCGTGGATAAACAGCTTCTGCACACCTGGAACGGTAGCCCACTGGTGAAACATATTGAACTTAGCGGTTGCGTGAAAGCCTTCACCAAAAGCCGCTTTTTACCGGTTATTTACGACACCCCAGGGGCGAATAACAGCCAGGACTGTAGCCATGCACAACTATTGAAAGAGGCGCTGGAAGCCTGTGACGACGGCATTATCGTCTATGTGCTTAACGCCACCCAGCCAGCAACTCAGGATGATGCCCGTCTGCTGGGCGACATCAAACAGCATCTGGATGCCAGACCAGGAAAGCAAATTATCTTCGTGCTGAATAAAGTCGACGAACTTGACGAAGATAAAGGCGAAACCACTGAACACGCTGTGCAGTCCGCCGCCCGCTACCTGGAACAGAATGGCTTTAGCGCACCGGTTATCATTCCGGCAATGATGCAATGTGCCTTGGTAGCGAGAAAAATGCTCAGGCGTCTGCACACAACGCGTTCACAGACCCATCATTTACGTAACGAGCTGGCGCGTTTTCGCCTGAATAAGCACGTCCTTAACAATGCAGCCCTGATCCCATCGCCGCTACGCGAGACATTGCGGCAGGAATTAACACACAGCGCCGTATCCACCGTTAGCAACGATGAGTTTTGCCGGAGCGAATTGCGCCAGTTTGCCGCCTACAGCGGCGTACGGACGCTGGAACTCTATCTGACACATTATCTTTGAAGAGCGCATCATGAATAAAATATATATCGAACATAACCCGTTTATTGTTGAAACCCGTTTTTTAATCAACGGCTCCGAACCTGCCGAAGGCTGCAAACTGTCAAGCTACAAAGAGTTGCGTCTTCAGCTTTGGGTCGAAACCCTTTTCGATGAACTTAGCCGTCTGCTTAACGGCGATCTGGCTTTTAAAGTCGAATTCAAAGGTGTTGAATCCGATTATATGGATGTGCTGGAAGCGGCAGACGCCGCCCGCCAGAAAGGCATGACCATCGAACTAGAGCTGACCCGGGTTAAAGAGGTTCATCATCGTCTGAATGTGATTCAGGCGATGATGGAAGAAGCCCGACAGAATCCGCAGTTTAACGACTACATCGAAAATAACGAAAAGGTAAACCGCGGGTTCCAGGAGGCCTTTAACCGCGACTTCAACCTTTATGTTGTCGCCACCATGTCGTCGGGTAAGTCCACATTAATAAATGCCATGCTCGGCCAAGATCTCCTGCCCGCAGCCAACGAAGCCACCACCGCTACCATCGCGCAGATAACCGACGACAAGACGCTGGGATCCTCTTTTATGGCGCGTCGTATCAGCAGCCACACAGGGCCAGGCGAAGAAATTCCGGTATCTTCTGAGTTGCTCAAAGAGTGGAACCAACTTGAGGACACCCACCAGATTGATCTGCGCGGTAACATTGTCTCAATACAAGAGCGCGATAATGTGCGCCTGGTGTTAACCGACACCCCAGGGCCAAATAACAGCCAGGACGGTGAACACCAGCGAATCACCATGAGCTATATCCAGGATTCGCAGCGCAATCCGCTAATCCTGTATGTGCTGAACGCTTCACAACTGGGGATCAATGATGACCAGCATCTGCTTCGTCTGGTCGCGCAAACCATGATGCGTGGCGGCAAGCAGAGCAAAGATCGCTTTATTTTCGCCGTCAATAAAATGGATAACTTTGATCCTGAAAACGGTGAAAACGTCGGCGCGGCGCTGGAGCGGATCAAAACCTATTTGCAGAATAATGGCATCCACAACCCGCAGGTGTACCCGATCTCGGCCAACCTGACGCGCCTGCTGCGTAAAAACCCGGATGCCCTCACCCGCAAAGAGCGCGGCGAGCTCAATACCATGACCGAGCTTTTCCTAGAAGAAGCCAGCATGAATCTGCCCTCTTATATGCCGCTCACCTCCCGCGTCAGCCACGCACTAGAGCAACGCAACCTGTCGCGTGTTCTCTATCGCAGCGGGCTGCCCGCCGTTGAAGTGATGATTGACGAATATATTGATAAATACACCTTCCCGAACCGACTGAAACGAGCCTATGACGCGCTCAATCAGGCAATAGAGAAAGGCATGCGCGAAGCCGAGCTTACCGAACAACTGGATCAGGATGAACGCGCACTCGCGCACCTGAACGAACAAATTACGCAACTAGTACAAAAGCGCAAAAAAAGCGCAGATACCGATGTGTACAGACAGTCACTGCGCCAGAAAGGGAAAGAACTGCCGCCAGACATTGCTGCCGTATTCACACAAAAACTGGCGCAGGTGCAGGCAGCCATCAGAGAGCAAGGTAACGAATTCACAAAAGTGCCTCAGCAGACACCCGCCGATGCACAGCGACTGTTGGATGCAGCTGAGCGCGACGCGAGTTTTCGCTTCAAAGAGTTGATCAACGAATTCGAAGCCGCATTCCAGGCCGCACAGGCGTTAATTAAGGACGAGTTGCAAGTGGAGTACCGCCGCTATATCAGCGAATTGTTTGAAGACACCCGCGAACTGAAGCTCCCGCTGTTCCAGGGGCTGAAAGAAAACATGGCCGACTTTTCGCTCAACTTAAGCCTTAACTCCAATAACATTAAAAACCGGGAAGAACGTTATAACCCGCGCGAGGTGAGCGACGCAACGTGGTGGAACCCGTTCTCCTACTTCAGAACCCGCACCGTCTGGGATTACCGCACGGTGGAATATGTTGATATGTCCGAACTATGGAATGAAAAACGCAGCGAGGTCGAGGGCAACTTCCGAGACCTGATTGACACGGCGCGCAAGAAAACCGAAACGGATAAAGACCGGTTAGTCGAAAACTACATTGCGTTTATCGAACGCGAATTTAACAGCAAATTCGATGCACTGATCGCCAGTTTGAAGGAGAAAATGGACGATCAGGAAGCGCGTGAAATCGCCATTGCCCAGGCCCGTACGCAGAAATCGTGGATCAGCGAATTTAAATCACGCCTCGACAACACATTGAGCCTGCAGGAGTAACCGCGCATGGAACCGAATTTTCACCACACATTTTTGGCAGCGCTCAACAGCCCGCAGCGTGATTTTGCGCTGCTGAACGCCATGCTGGAGGAGACTTACGCGGCAAAACCGGCGCTTTTCGACACCCACCGGGAAGATAGCGTCTGTGAGGCCATCAACCATGAAACCATTGACTGGAACAGTGGTTACTTTGCGTTGCAGGTCAGAAGCCTTGAGCACAACTTCTCGCTGGAGCGAGCGCAGCATCTGATTGCCCTCAGCCAGTGGCTGACCGAGCAGCAGCATGATGGCTTTCTTGCCCCTCCTGCAGCGCATAAGAACAACGGAAACAAAAACATGAACAACAATGAAACCACGACGTTTACACCGGGTCAGAGCCTGCTTGCCGCGCTGGAGTCCGGTTCCCTCAACCGCCTGCGTTCTGCATTGGTTGCAGAACTGGAAAATAACCGACTGGATGCACAGACGGTTCGCCAGGCGATGAAATGGGCTGAGTCTCGTGCAACCGGTCTGTTTGCCGACTATGAAGAAAACACGCTGGCGCTCGGTTTTGAGGCCGACAAAAGCAAGTGGGATGTGGATTACTACAATCTTCAGTCCGCGTATCTGGTGATGAACTTCTCACGAGAGCGTTTTGAGCACCTGATTGACATCTACAAGGTACTGCGCGATCGCGCGGTTTCCGGCTTTGTCCACCAGCCGAAAGCCTCACCGCGCCCTGCAAGTGCCCCGACGGCATCGGCATCGGCACCGCGCAGCCCGACGCCTGCACCTGGCACGCCAGTGCATCAGAGCGGTTCCACTTCGGCCCTGCGCGTTGCCGCACTGGCAGGGGGGGCGCTCGCCGCTCTGGCACTGCTGATTTTCGCACTGCTTTAACGGAGGCATCACCATGCAAAAACCGATGATGCCGCTGCAAATTCAGGAGATGGAACAACGCGCAGCAGGTACGCTAGCGTCTGCCAATACGCTGATTAATCGTAGCTATCTGGCTGAGATGCGTCACTACCCGGTGCAGCCGCTTGAAGATTATCAGGGGGAGCCGATCCACCGCGCAGGTGATATCCGTCTGTTTCGCATCGAGCGTATAGTTCAGGAAAACAAGCAATCGGTGCTGGAGAGCACCACTGCCGCCTACACCGCATTAGGCGCGGCCGGGTATAGCGTTTTTTTGCTGCTGAAATCTGATGGACGGGAAACCGATGTCTATATCGGCACGCGCGGCGCACCAGGAAAAATGCTGGGGCAAAACTCCGGTGAACTGCTCAATGAAACGTTCAAAGGACATTTCCCCGGTAGCAAGCTGATTGCACGGAACGCGCAACAAACCGCAGAGTTACTGGATGGTGTGCTGGCGCAAAAAGAAAACCCGTCATCCTCCGTAACCGCCGTAACGGGCGTTCCGTCCCTGGCAACAGAAGACAGCGAACATTTTATGCAGGGGCTGGAACATTTTATTGATGCCGCCGAAAGCCGCGTTTATCAGGCCATTATCCTTGCAGAACCGGTTACGCCACCTGAGCTGGATCGCATTCGCACCGGTTACGAAAAAGTCGCCACGCAGCTCTCGGTGCTGGCGAAGCGACAGTACTCTTTTGGCGTTCAGGACAGTGACAGCGTGGGTCTGAGCATCAGTGAAGGGATGAGTCAGTCTCTCGGTGAAAGTTTAGGCATGACGGTATCTCAGGGCACGTCTTTCACCCGTGGAACAAACCACTCCGCAAGCGTTGGCACCTCAAGCAGCGAGTCCACCTCCGGGGTCATTGCTGATGTCATGGCGGGCTATAAAAATGGTAGCCAGATATCACTCGGTGAGACCTTTAAAGGTGTGCTGAATGGCGCGCTCCTGAACCGTACCCACTCTGCCAGCGTGAGCGAAAACACCACCGTTGGCACGTCGGAAACGCATGGCAGCAACACATCCCAAAGCGAGTCGCGTACGGTGAACCGGAACAATACCACCACCCGCACTGACGGCCAGACCATCAATAAAACGACGGGCAACAGCCAGCAGATTTCGCTGGAGGTGCATGACAAAACCATCGAGAACCTGCTGGCGAAAATCGATCACCATCTGGAACGTGTAAATGAAGCGCGAACTTACGGCGGCTGGCAAACTGCCGCCTACTTTATTGGTGACAGCACTGCCTCATCAGAATCGCTGGCCAGCATTTTCCTGGGGTTAATGCGCGGAACGCGCTCAAGCACGGAGGATTTTGCTTTAACCACCTGGAATTCACAGAGCAAACGCCCCATTCTTGACTGGCTGTCGGTACTGGCCCATCCACCGCTGAAACCCACCATTGCCGCGGTGCTGGCTATCGACTGGCTCACCCCGGCAACGCTGGTTTCGGGCAAAGAAATGGCCATTCAGTTGAGCCTGCCCCGTCGTTCAACCTCCAGCGTCGCGGTACTGCACACCCAATCATTCGGGCGAAAAGTCCTGCACCTCGACGGGCCGGAACCTGACGGACAACAGACCCGAACACTGCGGCTCGGCCAGATGCGTCATTTGTGGAACGATCTGGATATCCCCATCGATCTGGATGTGGACAGGCTCACCAGCCATGTATTTATCACCGGCTCCACCGGCGCAGGCAAAAGCAACACCATTTACGCGTTGCTGGAACAACTGGGCCAAAACAATGTACCATTTTTGGTTATCGAACCCGCGAAAGGTGAATATAAGCAAGTCTTTGGTCATCGTGATGATGTCTCGGTCTTTGGAACAAATGCGCGCTTTTCGCCGCTGTTGCGTATTAATCCGTTCCGCTTTCCTGAAACCACCCACGTTTTTGAGCATATTGACCGCCTGGTTGATGTCTTCTCCATGTGCTGGCCGATGTATGCAGCCATGCCTGCTGTATTAAAAGATGCCATTCTGCAAGCCTACACCGTGTGCGGCTGGGATCTGGTGACGTCGGAAAACCACTGGCACCCCTCCCCTCTTTTTCCGACCTTTGCCGATCTGCAGGAACAACTTCGCCAGGTGATTGAACAATCCGAGTGGTCGCAGGAGGTGAAAAGCAACTACATCGGTTCACTGGTAACCCGCGTTAACTCGCTGACCAATGGCCTGAATGGACAAATTTTTAGCGGTGAGGAGATAGATAACAGCCTTCTTTTTGATAGTAATACCATTATCGACTTAAGCCGTATCGGCTCTCAGGAAACCCGATCGTTCATTACCGGTATTCTGGTGATCCGCCTCAGCGAACATCGTGCCGCGATGAGCGGGATGAACCAGGCTTTACGCCATGTGACCGTGCTTGAGGAGGCCCATCACCTGCTGAAACGCAGCGGCGGTAACGCTGGCGCAGAAGGCGCGGATATCACGGGTAAAGCCGTGGAAATGCTCGCGAATGCCATTGCTGAAATGCGCACCTGGGGCGAGGGTTTTATCATTGCCGATCAGTCACCTGCGGCAGTAGACATGGCCGCCATCCGCAACACCAATACTAAAATCATCATGCGTCTGCCGGAAGATATGGATCGCCGCACTGCCGGAAAATCAGCGGCCCTGAGTGATGAACAACTCGATGAACTGGCGCGCCTGCCACGCGGGGTCGCGGTGGTGTATCAGAACGACTGGCTGGAGCCGGTACTTTGTAGAGTCAGGAAGTTTGACGCCCCAGCCGAGCCATGGCAGTACAAGCCCACGGTAGCGTTGGTTGCCACAAGTCCGCAAGCCTGGACGCTGCTTTTAAGCTGGTTACTTAACCATCGTCTCCCCCAGCCGGTCGACATCACGCCGCAACAACTGGTCGAGCGCATCGATACACTGAGGCTGTCGACGCGCAACAAAATCCTGCTGCGCTTGTTAATTGCGGAATTCGAAACCCATCGAACTCTGCGAATTCAACGTGAAGACCAGTTCCGTCAGTTAGCCAGCACCATCACCGGGTTACTCGATTGTCGTCGCGAGCTGATGCATCAACTCAGCCAATGCAGCGACTTCAGCACCCTGAATAGTACACTTGATATCCTGCTGACCCGGCGCACCGGTGAGTTACCTACAGCGCTGCGCATTGCAGTACAGCAGTGCCTGATGAAAGACGTTTCGGGGGAGTCAGAAACATGGCTGAAGACCTACGCCGGGTGGCGTAAACACGTACAGGAAACCCTGCAATGAGCGAAATGCTAGTTTTAGAAACGGCCCTTGAGATCGTAGGTGAGCACGGAGGGCTGACTGAACTCACTAAAGATATCGATATTACCAACATTGACATTGATAAGCTGGATGAGCCCCTGAAGACGGTTGACACGTCGCTGACTGAACTGAGTGACGAGATGCGTGAAACACTGCGTGACAGAGGCTACAGTGAAGACGTCATTGAACGCATCGGAAGCGAGCAGGAAGCGCAGATTTACCTTGATGCCGGGCTGGAATGTGAGACGGTCAACGGGAAAGATGTGCTGGTGCAACCGGATATCGACCCCGACCAGGTGGATGAACTGGGCAGAACGAATCTTGAGCGAATGGAAAAAGGTCTGCCGCCACAGGATGCCGACGGCAAGCCTTATCAGCTTCACCATATCGGGCAAAATGCAGATTCACCGTTAGCAGAGCTGACGCAAAGCGAACATATGGGCGGTGGGAATAATAAAATCCTCCATGATGTCACCAAAGATTCGGAAATTGATCGCGGTGATTTCCAAAAGGAACGCACCGACCACTGGAAACAGCGTGCAGAAGATATTAAAAATCAACGAAGCGAGGCCGCAGCATGAAACAACTGAAAACGTTTATCGAACAACATGATGTGACTACCCGCCCAGTTGACGCGGCAACGATCAACGCCGCGGAAAAGGCGCTTCATATTACCTTCACCCCGGACTATAAAGCCTGGCTGCAAAACGTCGGGATCCTCTCTTATGAAGCCACCGAAATGTGCGGACTGGGGGTGAAGGAGACCGCGTGGTTAAACATTCTGCGCTCGACGGCGGAGTTACGTCAGCAACATCCCAACTTCCCGGCCTGCGCGGTTCCGCTAATGGATGCGGAGGATGGTCACTATTATCTCTATGACAACGCGACCGGCAACATTGTGCGCTGGTCGCCGCTGTCCGGCGTGCGCGAAATCCTGAACGTCTCATTGGAAACCTTCGTGTTACAACAAATCGAGCAATAACGAGCGCCTGTTGCGTCCCCTGCTGCTGCAGGGGGCGCAACATTATCGGTTTAGCAAGGCCGAGCTAAGCTCTCATTCACTCAACATGTAACGTATAGTCAAGGAAACTTGCTTGCAGCTATCATGACAGGTCTTCAGCCCAAATAGCCGACCTTAACCTGTCAGGCATCATTTTTGCCAAAGTGAGTATAGTATTGAGTACAATTCCATTGTATTTAAAAAAATAGCAATTAATATCAACTAAATAATATAAAAATTACGACTAAACATCTAATAAGTTTTGTTGTCTCATGAGGTTTCATAACATCTCATGAATCTCAAAAAACCCTCTAAAATCCAAGCACTTGCGTGGATTTTTCTTTTTGTCTATAAAAAGCCCCTGCAAGGGTGCAGGGGAAAACGCATGTCAGAGCGTTTACTCTTACTTATTCGGGTTGCCTGAACGTGGCGACGCAGCGAAGCCAGGTTGCATACAAAAGTACTTGACCGGGGTGAGCGAGGACAAACGGGTTATTCCAGTTTGAACAACGCTTGCGCAAGTCCCGACGGGGCAAGCTCACAGGCCGCGTCAAATCAACGCACAGGCAACATGAACTATGACGGGTATATTAGAATTTAATTGAACACCATCCCACCATCGATGAGCAGAGACTGGCCGGTCATGTAATCGGAGTCTGGCCCTGCAAGGTACGAGACGCAGGCGGCTACATCTTCCGGTTCGGATAAGCGGCCAAGCGTAATGCGTTTGGCAAAGGTTTCGGTACCGTAGCCGAGCGGTTTACCTGCCGCCTCAGAGACCTGACGGTCGATTTCCGCCCACATAGGCGTTTTCACAATCCCCGGGCAGTAGGCGTTAACGGTGATCCCCAACGGGGCAAGATCCCGTGCGGCGGTCTGGGTTAAGCCGCGCACCGCGAATTTACTTGAACTGTAGACGGCCAGTTCCGGGTTACCGGTGTGGCCCGCCTGGGAGCAGGCATTGATGATCTTGCCGCCGTGCCCCTCTTTGCGAAACGCCTCAATCGCCGCCTGAATCCCCCAGATCACCCCTTTCACGTTGATGTTATAAACTTTGTCGACAATCTCCGGAGTGATGGATTCGATGGGCGTAGAGGGTGCGATCCCGGCGTTATTGACGATAACGTGGAAGCCGCCCAGCGCGTTGCGGGCTTTCTCTACCGCCGCAAACACCTGCTCGCGGTCAGAGACATCCACCTTCACGGCCACGGCATGGCCGCCGTTACGGATAATTTCATCGGCAACAGCCTCCGCCGTCGCATCGTTATAGTCGGCAATGGCGACGGCAAAGCCATCTTTCACCAGGCGAAGCGCTATTGCTTTACCAATCCCCTGTCCTGAGCCGGTTACGAGAGCCACTTTTTGCATTTTTCTGTCCTTATAGTAAGTCATAAAATCTGGCTGAGATGGAGCTGGCCCATCAGCAGCGGGTTATCGCTATAGTCAACGGGAATGGCCACCACGGCCGGGCCATCGACCTCCATCGCCGCACGTAGTGTGGGCTCGAGCGCATCAGCGCTCTCCACGGCAAAACCTTTCGCGCCAAAGGCGTCGGCGTACACTTTGAAATCGACCGGACCGAACTCTACGCCGGAAAGTCGCTGGTATTTTTTCTCTTCCTGGATTGCCACCATGTTGTAGGCGTTATCCACCCAGATGATATGCAGCACGTTGGCGTTAAGACGCACCGCGGTTTCCAGCTCCATGCTCGACTGCAGGAAGCCGCCGTCGCCGGAGACAGAAACCACCTTGCGCCCCGGATTCACCAGCCAGGCGCCAATCGCCCATGGCAGCGCGACGCCCATGGTCTGTTGACCGTTGGAGATCATCAGCTGACGCGCCCTGAAGCTGTAGAGATAGCGGGCAATCCAGATATGGAAGCTGCCCATATCCACGGTGAGCGTTACGTCGTTATTCACGATGTCCTGCATAGCCCGCACGATACGCAATGGATGCAGGGCAAACTGGTTGAGCGAGGCGCCACGGCGATCGAGCAGATCCCGCTGATGCTGGCGATCGACCAGGATTTCTGACGCGCGCTGGCTGAGTTCCAGTTTGTGGTTAATCCGGCTGGCAAGCTGGTTCAGCGTGGCGGCGATATCCCCCACCAGCTCGATGTCAGGCACATAATTGCGCTCTTCATACGCGGGCAGCACATCAATGTGCACCAGCGTGGCATCGCCGCTGTTCCACATGGACGGCTCATACTCAACGGGGCTGTAGCCAATACAGATGATCAGGTCCGCCAGGTGCAGCAGCCGGTCGCCCGCCTGATTATTAAAGAGGCCGACGCGCCCGGCGAAGCGGGTGAAGTGCTCCTGGTTCACTGCCCCGGCGGCCTGATAGGTGCTGGTAACCGGAATACGGCTTTTCTCCAGCAGCTTACGCAGCGCCGTGCTGTTGGCAGGCTGACTCGCCATCAGCCCCAGCAGGATGACCGGATTTTTAGCATTCTCGATGAGCCTCACCACATCGTTAATCACCGATTCGGGTGCCGGGCCCATTATCGCCGGGCCGCTGGCAGGCAAAATGGTGCCTGTGGCGGGCTGGTCGACAATATCCTGCGGCAGGCTGACAAACGCGCTCCCCGGTCTGCCTTGCTCGGCGGCACGAAACGCGTTGGAGATAACCTCGGCAATCGAGTCCGGGGAACTGACCTCGACAGCATATTTGGTGACCGGGCTGAACATCGCAACCGTATCCATGCTTTGATGCACCAGTTTCGCTTTATCCGCCCGCTTCACCGCCCCGCCCAGCGCCACAACCGGGTCGCCTTCGCTGTTGGCGGTAGCAATGCCGGTGATCAGGTTTGAACAGCCTGGTCCGGAGGTGACCAGCGCCACCCCGGCTTTGCCAGTCAACCGCCCTACCGCTGCCGCCATAAAGGCCGCGTTCGCCTCGTGGCGCACGGGGATGATCTCAATGGAGGAGTCCAGCAGGGAATCAAAGACTTTGTCGATTTTCGCACCCGGAATACCGAAAACCTGCTTCACGCCCTGCGCTTCCAGTTGGCCGACAACCATATCGGCGCCGTGCGCCCACTGGCGAGCCTGTTTATCACTGTTCACGGTGGTTCTCCTGTTAGTTTTCAACGGAACGGATCGCTGCATCCAGATTGCTGGGGTGAAGGTTGGCCTGTAAAAACGCGCTATCGGCGGGCAGGTCAATCATCAGCTTGTGAATTTCACCGAAGGTGAGCATGCCGTTCTCCAGCTGGTAGTCGAGCAGATGGCCCCCACCCTGACGATCGTCAGTGATGAAATGTTCGTGATAACCGGCCACGTTAATCCCCTGCATATGCTGCGGCGTGCGGAATCCGACCAGCACCCCTTCGCGCTGGTTAAAGCGGAACACCGGTTGGTCGTCCAGGACGTCGGTCATCGCCCGGTACGGCGGCGTCTGGCGCGGTACCGTGCGGGTGTGGGCGTGGCGGAAGTTGCCGTCGATACGCAACGCGCAGAACAGGTTATCGGAGGGGATTTGCTGGTCGATCACCTCGTGGATCTGCTGACGGCTGACCGGCGTATCGAAGGTTTTGCGATACTGCGGCTGGAACCAGGTCATCACCGCAAACGGCGTCTTCTGCTCTGGCTTCGCGGCGCGGGCGCTACCGTCGGCGCGCAACTGGTACACCTGGCTGCTAAAGGCAATCAGTTCGCCGTCCAGCTCGTTAAAGGTGCCCAGACCAAAATCACCTTGCGCCAGTAAGTCGGCGACGGTGGTGTCTCCCTCGTATACGCCGCTTAACAGGGCGCTCATTAGCGATGTCTGATAGATCACGCTGTCAGGGTGCCGGGCAGAGAACCCACGTACGGTCTCGCACAGGCTGGCCTCACAGTCGCATGCCGATGAATGCATCATTATGCTCGTCCTCTTCAACTTTTTTTAGAAAGGTTAAATAAATGTTGACCCGATTCAGCAGAGAGTTCCAATATAGAATCCATGCTGGTTTGAGACGTTTGAGATATGGAACTTCGTTATCTGCGCTATTTTGTCGCGGTAGCACGCGAGAGACACTTCACTAAGGCGGCCAAAGCGCTGGGGATGTCGCAACCTCCTCTGAGCCAGCAAATCAAACGGCTTGAGGAGGAAGTGGGGACGCCGCTTTTCAGACGCCTGACGCGAGGCGTGGAACTGACCGAAGCGGGAAAAGCCTTCTATGAAGACGCTTGTGAGATCCTGGCGCTGAGCGACATAGCCGTCGAAAAAGTTCGGGGCATTGCCCGTGGCCTAAACGGCAATCTGTCGATCGGGATTGCCAGTTCCGACGCTTTTCATCCCATGATCTTCACGCTTATTCGCCATTTTCAGTTGCAGAACATGGCGGTGAAGATCCATCAACGGGAAGCCAATATGTCCTCTCTTACGACGATGCTGGCTGAGGGGGAACTGGACATTGCTTTCGTACGTCTGCCCTGTGAGAGCAGTAAAGCGTTCGAGTTGAAAATACTGGACCGGGAACCGATGGTGGTGGTACTGCATTGCGATCATCCTCTCGCAGAGCGCGGTGCTCTGACGCTGGATCAGCTCCAGGATACGCCAGTGGTTTTGTTCCCGCAGGATATAGCACCGTGCTTGTATGATCGCGTTTACACCTGCTGCGCACGCTCCGGGATTGACATGGAACACGCGCGACAGTGCTCACAGCTTTCGTCGTCTGTCAGCATGGTATCTGCAGGCAGTGGCTTTGCCCTGGTGCCGCAGTCGATGGTGGTCATTTCTCCGCCGAATGTCACTCATCATCCGCTTATCTCACCGAAGCTCTATACCGATATCGCGCTGTGCTGGCGGCGTTTTGAACGCTCACGAACGGTGAAACGTTTTTTGTCGATGCTGAATGAAGACCCTTTATCCTGGAAGGCGACTTAATACCGTGTCGGCGGCACGCCAAACATGGCGCGAAACGCAAAGGTGAATGCGGCCGGGCTTGAATAGCCCAGATCAAGCGCAACCTGTGTGACGCTACGCTTGTTTTTTAACATCACGACGGATTCCAGCAAGCGCACACGTTTTTTCCATTCGCTGAAGGCCACCCCGGTTTCCTTTTTGAAGCGACGTGAAAACGTGCGCACCGACATGCCGCTACCGGAAGCCCACTTCTCAATGCTGTGCGTTTCACCCGGTGTTTTTTGGATCTGGCTGCAGACCTTCATCAGTAAAGGTGAGCCCGGCCAGGAGATTGACAGGCCGGCATCCGGCAACCGCCTGAGTAATGAGATCAACACCTGCACAAGTTGCCCATCTTCCCCTTCATCGTCATACAGCTCAGGCACATTTTGCGTCGCATAGTGAATAAACGCACGCACGAAATCACTGACCACCACCACTTTACTGCCACTGAAAGCGATGGTCGCGAAATCGGCTTCAACATAGAGACTTTCCAGCAGCACGTCGCTGGTGGCAAAAATGCGATGCGGCACATGAGCCGGGATCCATACGCCATAGAGAACGGGGACCACCAGCGTCTTGCCTTCAATCTCCACACGCATACTGCCATTGCGCGCATACAGAAATTCAGCGAAGGGGTGCTCATGTCTGTCCACACCCGTATCGCCCATCAAGGGGTAGCTGCGAAAGTAAACCGCACGCGGCAATGCCATCAGCACCGGCGCGGGCTGGCCGCTAACCGGTTGACTGGGCGGTGACACTAACGTTGAGCACATAAGCACCTGGCCTCTATTCGATGAAGTTTGTCTTGATAGCACAGCGCAGACACGGCGGGTTTACTGAATAATGAAGCGGTCATAAATCTGTTTCACCCGTCATGAATAATTTACCAGCCATCTGCCTGAGGGATAAGCCTTTTCGCAAACACTGACTGGCGTAACGGGGATATTTTCTGACTGGCAGTCACGCTACGTTAAAGGAGAGATGATGGCTAATGAATGTACCGTCGATGTGATCAGCAAACCAAACCACTGGCTGCGGATTGTGCAGGAACTGCTATCACAGGCGGGAATTGTTATTAATGGGCCTGAACCCTGGGATATCCGGGTGCACGATACCCGTTTTTTTAAACGCGTATTACAACAAGGCTCGCTCGGCCTGGGTGAAAGTTATATGGAAGGCTGGTGGGACTGTAAACGGCTTGATGTCTTTTTTGATAAGCTCCTCTGTGCCCGGCTGGATGAGCAACGCCCCGCCAGCTTTTCCGATCTTCTGCGCATCGCGTTTGCCCGCCTTGCTAATCCACAATCACGCAAACGTGCCTGGCAGGTTGGCGAAGTGCATTACGATCTGGGCAATGATCTCTTTAACCGCATGCTCGATCCTCATATGCAGTATTCCTGCGGCTACTGGAAAGAGGCCGACGAATTATTTGTCGCGCAGGAAAACAAGCTGGCATTGATTTGCGAAAAACTACAGCTTAAACCCGGCATGACGATGCTGGATATTGGCTGCGGCTGGGGGGGATTAGCAGAATATGCGGCACATCACTATGGTGTGCATGTGGAAGGCATAACGATTTCCGCTGAGCAAAAAGCCTATGCCGAACACCTCTGTGCCGGGAAAGATGTGCGCATCCTGCTCCAGGATTACCGCGATCTGGATAAGCAATATGATCGTATCGTTTCGGTCGGCATGTTCGAGCATGTTGGTCCAAAAAATTACGCGACGTATTTTAAGGCGGTCGATCGTTGCCTGAAACCTGACGGTCTTTTTTTATTGCATTCCATCGGTTCAAATAAAACTCAACATAACGTTGATGCCTGGATCAATAAATACATCTTTCCTAACGGCTGTCTCCCCTCGCTAAAACAAGTTGCTGAGGCCAGTGAACCCTATTTCGTCATAGAGGACGTACATAACTTCGGCGCCGATTATGATAAGACGCTGATGGCCTGGCATAGTCGCTTCAATAAGGCCTGGCCGCAATTGTCAGGAAATTACTCCGTCAAATTTCATCGAATGTTCAACTATTACCTGACCGCCTGTGCGGGCGCATTTCGCGCCAGAAATATTCAGCTCTGGCAACTGGTACTAAGCCGTGGCGTCACCGGCGGGCTGCGCGTGGCTCGCTAAATACATCTTTTAATAAGGTGGCTAAAAACACCCTCACTGACGGTCTTATTTAATAAAGACGCGAGTCATGACATTTTCCGGAAGCAAAATAATATGAACGTGAATTTCTTTGTAACCTGCATTGGCGACGCGCTTAAATCACGCATGGCAAAAAACAGTGTTCTGTTGCTCGAACAACTGGGTTGTTGCGTCCAGTTTCCTGAACATCAGGGGTGTTGTGGGCAACCGGCAATCAATAGCGGCTACATTACCGATGCCTTGCCGGGCATGAAAGCGCAAATTACCGCACTTGAGATCAATGACTATCCCATTATCTCTCCCGCCGGGTCGTGTATGAATGCCATTCGCCACTATCAGGACTGGCTACGCGATGAACCCGAATGGGCAATGCGCGCGGCGAACGTTGCCAGCCGGATGGTTGATCTGACCTCGTTTATCGTTAACCAGCTTGGCGTGACGGACGTCGGTGCGCGCCTGCCAGGACGGGCTGTCTATCATCCTTCGTGCAGTCTGTTTCGCAAGCTTGGCGTTCGCGATGAACCACTGGCCCTGTTACGTGAAGTTCGTGAACTGGAAATCATCCCTTTTAGCGACCAGGAAACCTGCTGCGGTTTTGGCGGCACTTTCTCGGTCAAAATGGCAGAGATCTCCGGGGAGATGGTGAAGGAAAAGGTGATGCATCTTATGGAAGCCAGGCCGGATTATCTGATCGGTGCAGATGCCAGTTGCCTGATTAATATTGGCGGTCGCTTGCAGCGAGAAGGCCACCCCGTCCGCGTACTTCACATCGCCGATGTGCTGATGAGCCGCTAAGGAGGCAATATGTTTCTTAAAACCAGTAACCTCCCGTTTTACGATCGGGTACAGCAGCAAATCGACGATCCGGTCATGCGCCACGCTGTCGCGAACGCGCAGGATCGCATTGGCATTAATCGCCAGAAAATGATCGATGAGCTTGAGAACTGGCCCGCCTGGCGTTCCCGCGCCGCAGAGATTCGCGCCCATGTTCTTGAGAATCTGGATGCCTATCTCTATCAATTGAGTGAAAAGGTCACCGCGAATGGCGGCACCGTTTTTTTTGCCAACACGCGAGAAGATGCCACACGCTACATTGTGCAAATTGCGCAGCAGAAACACGCTCGCAAAATCGTTAAATCGAAATCGATGGTGACCGAAGAGATCGGGATGAATGCCGCGCTGGAGACGGCAGGCATTGAGGTCGTGGAGACCGATCTGGGCGAGTATATTTTGCAACTGGCCAAAGATGCCCCTTCGCATGTGGTTGTCCCGGCGATACATAAAGATCGCCATCAAATTCAGCGTATCCTGCGGGAGAAACTGGGCTACGAGGGTGCCGAAACCCCGGAAGCGATGACACGCTTTATTCGACAGAAGATCCGCGAAGATTTCCTTAACGCCGATATCGGCATTACCGGTTGCAATTTTGCGGTCGCAGAAAGCGGCACACTTAGCCTGGTGAGCAACGAGGGCAATGCCCGGCTCTGTACCACTGTGCCGCGAACACACATTGCCGTGATGGGTATGGAGCGCGTGGTTCCCTCATTTGCAGAGCTGGACATCATTCTGACCATGCTGGCGCGCAGCGCCGTGGGCGCCCGCCTGACCGGCTACAATACCTGGCTTACTGGCCCCGGCGCTCAGGCGGAAAGTGACGGCCCCGAGGAGCTCCATCTGGTGATCGTCGACAATGGTCGTTCGCAAGTGCTGGGGTCTGCTTTTCAGGATATCTTGCGTTGTATACGCTGCGGCGCCTGCATGAATACCTGTCCTGCCTACCGTCATATTGGAGGGCACGGCTACGGTTCGATTTATCCAGGCCCTGTTGGCGCGGTGCTCTCGCCGCTGCTCGGCGGCTATGAGGATTTCAAAAACCTGCCCTATGCCTGTTCGTTATGCACAGCCTGTGATGACGTCTGCCCGGTTCGTATTCCCTTGTTCTCATTAATTCTTGAGCACCGCCGTACGCTGGCTGAAAGCGGCATGACGCCCGCGATGGAACGTCACACAGTGCATCTGTTCAATTACGCTAACCAGCATCACGCCCTGTGGAAGGTAGGTATGGTGGCGGGCGCACGTGCGGCACAGCTGATGATTCGCAACGGGAAGATGCCCTTTAGCATTGCCGCAATCCGCAAGTGGACGCAAACCCGTGATCTGCCACAGGCGGATGGAGAGAGTTTCCGCAGTTGGTTCAAAACACATCAAAAACAGCGCAAAAATGGGGAGGGTGCATAATGGAAAACCGCGATGCCTTCATGCAACACATTGCCCGGCAGCTCGGCCGCGAGCCACGTCAACTCCCTGAGCCATTGCCCGTTACGCATTCTGCGCCGCTGAGAAGCCGTTATGCCGAAAAAATAGCAGAGCAACCTTGCGACAGTTTCATGGAATTTGCCTCACAGATGATGCAGGTCCACTGCGAACTGGCCCCTCTTGCAGACCTCTCACAGGTCGCAGAAGGTCTCTGTAACCAGTATGGCGGCGGCCCGATACTGATAAGCGGCGACGCCCGACTGGCAAAAACAGGCATCACTGCGCACTTGCAGAGGTCATTCCCGGCGAATTGCTGGGCCTCGCCGGGAAGAGAAGACAACCTGCGCATAGCCGCTGGGGCCAATATTGGCGTGGTCTTCGCCGAATACGGCCTGTGTGAAACAGGGGGGGTGGTTCTGTTTTCCTCGCCCTGGCAAGGACGAGCCATCAGCCTGCTTCCCCCGACGACGTTGTTTGTTGTCTATAAAAGCCGGTTGCTGCCTGGCGTCACGCAACTGGCTGAAATCCTCCGCCAGAGAGAACAATCAGGAGAACCCCTGCCCTCCTGTATCAATCTCATCGCCGGACCAAGCTCGACGGCAGATATTGAACTTATTAAGGTCGTTGGGGTTCATGGGCCATTGAACGCGGTCTATTTAATTATTGAAGATTGTTGATGCAATAAACAGGCGCAGTGACTGCGTGTCACTGCGCCCGGTTAAGCCATTATTCTTTCAGTCGGGGCGCTTTTTTATGACAACGATTCCCCCTGACTTCGCCAATAAAAAGGTATTGAAATGACAAAGGAAAGCGCATTGTGCCTGATGAGACTAACGATAAAGGATATTCTCGACTGGATAGAATGTAATATCGCAACGCCTCTGCCACTCAGCGCCCTGGCACAAAAATCAGGTTATTCTGCATGGCATTTTCAGCGGGGATTTAAAAAAGTTACGGGTATGTCGCCTGGCGTATATATACGATATCGAAAAATGGTGATTGCCCGCGATTTACTTCATGATACCAATCGCTCAATCACTGAAATTGCAATGCAACTGGGTTACCGGGAGCAGTCCACATTCTGCCGTGCGTTTCGGGAACACTATCATCGCACACCAGGACAGTATCGTCTGTGGGTGAAGGATAAGCTTTATAGCGGGCTTGAGGTTAATCGCTTCACAGGCACACATCGTTAATCTCTTTACGCAATGCCATTGACAAAACGTTTCACAAAAAAGCGTATCGGTAAGACGCTGTCAAATGATGCTAACCTGGTTGCGCCCGCAAAATTTTGCACGAGAAAGTGCCGTATCGGCACTTTCAATAAGCGAGGTCCCGTCATCATCAAGGTCTGCCGCACGCGCATGTGAAACACCCGTGCTGACGCTCACTACGCCAAAAGGGCTGGCCTCATGGATTAATTTTTCATTGATTATATTATGGGTAATGGTTTCAGCAATCTTCTTCGCTAATTCCAGTTCTGCTTCTGGTAAGATAACGACAAACTCTTCGCCACCATATCGGGCGGCTACGGCATTTAGCTCTGCCAAACTCTGTTTTATTATAGCAGCCACATTGCGTAAACAGTTATCACCGTCCAGATGTCCATATTTATCATTGTAATTTTTAAAAAAATCGATATCAATCAGTAACAACGATATCGATTTTTTATTCTTTGCACACGTTTGAATTGTTTTCGGAAAAATATGATCAAACTCCCTGCGATTAGCCAGACCTGTCAGACTATCAACAGAGGCCATCTCTTTTAATTGTGCGTTGGCAGACATCAATGACTCTTTGGCATTGGCGAGTTCTTTGTTAAGTTGCACACGCCTACTGATTTCTTTAAAAACATAACCCCCTGAAAAAATGGCACATCCAATAAGAAATATCACTATCGCGCCCAGAATCTCAGCATGATGTCTCCATGAATTCAAGGCTTCATCTGTACTGACCGCAACCGTCGTGACTAACCCATAGCGCTTATTTTTCTGAAAAGCGAAAATGCGTTCAATATGGTCAACACGAGAAATAACGGTTGCCGTTCCTGAATCACTTTTTTTGAGATAAGTCGTAAACAGCAGCGAATCAGAAAATGCCTTACCGATATAATTTTCATTAAAAGGGAAACGAATCATAAGCGTGCCTGAATCGCTAATAAGCGAGATAGACCCATTCTTCCCCATATCTAATTTACCGTATGTTTCGAGAAAATTTTCAACGTTCAGTGTTAAAACCACCACACCTTTGAACGTCATGTTATCATCTTCCAGCCTTCTGCTGATGGTAATAACCCATTTGCCCGTCGTTCGACTAATAACCGGAGGGCCAATAAAAATATCTTTAGATACGTTGTTACGGTGATAAATAAAGAACGATCTATCTGCGCCATTTCGCCTCCCTTTAGGGATATCACGCATGGCAAGAATTTGATTTCCTTTGTCATCATAGATGACAATATTATTAAGTTGTTCGATAAACGTTGTTTGATCCGACAGAAGTGTTCTTATGCGTTCAAGTTCTGGTTGTTTTATTCCATATATTTCCGTCATGCTAGATATGGTTTTTATAATCATTTCACCTTGACGAATAACACCTTCCGAATAAGTATCAAGCGTGCGGCTTAAATTGATGACATTTATATTAAGCTCATTTATCGTCTGAGTTCGCGCTGACAAAACCTGGAAGGTCAGTAACACAGAAACAATGAGGAAAGCAACCGTTATAACCAGTGATAAATAAAATTTCTTTTTCTTCATGTTGCTTACCCATACATGCAACTAAAAAACAGCAGCGCATTCAGAAATCTGTCCAATCACAAAGGCTCATAGTATGTCACCAGAAAAGGCAAAACAAAACAGGAACCAGCATCTTAACAATATCAGGCGATCTCTGTGAAACTGACATTTACTCATGCAATGCTCTCAGAAAATCCTCGTAGTCATCGAATCTGTATGTTGCGCAACAATCTCTGCATATGCCGTAAATTTGTCTGTCGAGGATAATGTCACTGCGATAAGTGAACCAACACGGCTAAGTTAGCATGCTAAAATCAAATAGCCCGTCTTGTTTATATTTAAATTGATATAAGCGCAGCATTTAAAGACTGATAACGAATATACATAAAAATCTTTCTCATTAAACAATTCCTGCATTTCATAAAGGCGCCGAAAGGTATTATTGAGATAGATACAGCGCCAAAAAACTTACATACACGCTATTCCCCGCAGGGAAAATTTAAGGTAAAGATACTCGTTTAATTCCTGGAGCACATGAATGGGTCTGACGTCCGGTTCCCCCGATAACACGCATCCGGCTACCGTCGAAAAGAGGCAAAGCCGTAAAGTCCTGGGCGCAACCAGTCTTGCTCACCTTTTCCATGATGGTGCCACCGACCTGCACTACGTCCTTTTTGCTCTCTGGCAGCAGCAGTTTGGGCTTTCCATGGCGCAGACAGGACTGCTTAAGATGCTGTTTTCCGGCACGATGTCAGCCTTTCAGATCCCCACAGGAGAATTAGGCCGAAAGTACGGCGAACGCAGAGTATTAATGGCTGGCACCCTGCTGTTGACCGTCGCGCTGCTCCTCTACGGCACCTCATCAACGCTGATACAGCTCATGATACTGATTGTCATCGGCGGTCTGGGTGCCAGCGTTCAGCATCCTCTGTCATCAAGTTTTATTACGCACTATTATTCCCCCAGGCACGCCCGTATTGCGCTGAGCACCTACAATTTCTTTGGCGATGTCGGCAAAGGGGTGATTCCCGGCACGCTATCGGCCTGCCTGCTTATCATCGCCTGGGGCAGCGCCCTGCAATGGATTGCTCTCTTTGGCTTCCTCGTCACCCTTGGCCTGTACCTGTTACTGCCTGGAGATAGCAAACCCGCGCAAGTGGAGCCTCTCGCTGCCAAAGAAACGCACCACGATAAGCCTCAGCAGCCAGCGATGAAACTCCCCGAACCGCTGCGCCGAAGGGCATTCACCGCGTTATGCGTGATCGGGAGTATTGATAATGCAACGCGCACGGGTACCCTGACATTCCTGCCTTTTTTGATGGCCTCGCGCGGCGCTTCGGCGACGCAAATAGGCCTTGCGCTGACATTAATCTTTATTGGCGGGGCATTCGGTAAACTGGTTTGCGGAATACTGTCAACCCGACTCGGCGTGATCAAAAGCGTCGCGGCCAGTGAGATAATCACCTCCGCCATCGTGCTGGGGATGGCATTTGCCCCCCTGCAAGTCACCTGGTTACTGCTGATTCCGTTAGGTGTGGCGCTGAACGGAACGTCCTCGATTCTGTATGGTAGCGTTGCCGAGTTATCCCGCCCGCAACAGCAAACCCGCGCGTTTGCGATTTTTTATACCGCCTCGCTCGGTTGCGGCGCCCTGATGCCCGTCATCTACGGTATGGCAGGCGATGTGATGGGCGTACAACAGACCTTAATGCTTGTCGCCCTGCTGGTGCTTTGCATTCTGCCTTTGCTCATCCCCATCAGACGCGCAACGACTTTTGAAGGGCAGTCACACGCGCCCTGACGCCAGGCGGGCCTGGAGGCCTGTTCGCATTTTCTAAACTAAAGCCTCGGATTATGCTGTTTTGTTTGTTTTGCCTGAGAAGGTATACCTTGCGGGGAACCCCTTTACTGGCAGGCAACGATGAGCACACATACCCGCATTCGCAAATTCAATACCAAAGACACCTACCCGAATCAGTCGCTGGATAACGATCTGTGTCAGGCAGTTCGTGCCGGTAATACCGTGTACGTTCGGGGCCAGATTGGTACCGATTTTGATGGTAACCTGGTCGGACTTGGCGACCCGGCCGCCCAGGCTGAGCAAGCGATGAAGAACGTAAAACAGCTTCTGGAAGAGGCAGGCAGTGACCTTTCACACATCGTCAAAACGACCACCTATATCATCGATCCCCGCTATCGCGAGCCGGTTTATCAGGTTGTCGGCAAATGGCTAAAAGGGGTGTTTCCCATCTCAACCGGGCTGGTCATTTCCGCACTGGGTCAGCCACAGTGGCTGATGGAAATCGATGTTATCGCGGTGATTCCCGATAACTGGCCATCACCAACGGGAGACTAAGATCATGACATTATCGATTATTGGTCGCTGCGCGCAGACCGGTCAGATAGGCATTGCCATTAGTTCTTCCAGTATTGCGGTGGGGGCGCGCTGCCCGTGGCTACGTAGCAAGGTGGGCGCGGTATCAACCCAAAACATCACCTTACCGGCGCTGGGACCGCGTATTCTTGAAAGACTGCAACAGGGTGATAGTGCTGAAACGGCGCTACAGGCGGGGCTGAGCACGGATGATTATTTTACCTACCGACAGGTCACCGTGATGACGGCCGGAGGAGAAAGCGCTTTCTACAGCGGCGACAAAACGCTCGGCGTTAACAACGCCCTGAACGGTGATAACTGCGTGGCGGCGGGTAATCTGCTTGCGGATCCGAATGTCATTGTCGCGATGATAAACGCGTTCGAACAGCAAACCGGGCATCTGGCTGACAGGCTCATTGCTGCAATGCAGGCGGGTCTTGCCGCAGGCGGAGAAGCAGGCCCGGTACATTCATCAGCGCTGTCGATTGTCGATTCTCACGTCTGGCCGATAGTTGATTTGCGCGTCGACTGGACAGACGCCGATCCCATCGATGAACTCGGCAAACTCTGGCGCGCTTATCAACCCCAGATGCAGGACTATTTAACGCGAGCGCTTGATCCGCGTAGCGCGCCAGGTTATGGCGTGCCCGGCGACGAGTAAGCGCAAGGAGGTCTGATGATGACCAGCCGTGAAATGCTGGAACAGCTGGTGGCGTTTGATACCACCAGCCGTGAATCTAATCTGGCGCTGATCGACTTTATCGGCGGCTACTTAACCGGGCTCGGCGTTAACTATGAGCGCATTCATAACGCTGAGCGCAGCAAAGCCAATCTCTATGCGCGACTTGGCCCGCCGGGACCGGGCGGCGTTATGCTCTCTGGTCACAGCGATGTGGTCCCCGTTGACGGGCAGAACTGGAGCGTTCCCCCTTTCACCCTGACTGAGCGCGACGGCAAACTGTATGGTCGCGGCACGGCGGACATGAAAGGTTTTATTGCCTGCATCCTCGCAGCCGTCCCCTACTTTCTTGCGCAGCCACTGGCGCAACCGCTGCATCTGGCTATTTCTTATGATGAAGAAGTCGGCTGCCTCGGCGTGCGTACGTTGCTGGATGCGCTCTCCCGTCGCGCGGAAAAGCCCGATATCTGCCTTATCGGCGAACCCACGCAATTGCAGCCTGTTCTCGGTCACAAAGGCAAACTCGGCGTGCGCTGTGAAGTCCAGGGCGCCGCCTGCCATTCAGCTTATGCACCACAGGGCGTCAATGCCATTGAGTATGCGGCAAAGCTCATCCACCGCCTTACGCATATAGGTCAGCGGCTGGCTGCGCCGGAACATCATGATGCGCGTTTTGATCCGCCGTTTACCACGGTACAAACGGGTCTGATTCAGGGCGGCCGGGCGCTGAATATCGTGCCCGCCGAGTGTACGTTTGACTTTGAAGTGCGCACATTGCCACAGGACGATGCGCAGGAGGTGGCCCGGGAACTGGAACATTACGCACAGCGCGAGCTTCTGCCCGACATGCAGGCCGTCAGTCGCGACGCGACGATCCGTTTTTATCCCATCAGCGGTTATCCCGGTTTGTACACCCCCGCGCAAAGCGCCGCCGCACGGCTGATTGCCCATCTCACCGGCTCCGAAAGGTTCAGTACTGTCGCATTCGGTACGGAAGGCGGATTATTCCATCAGGTCGGCATCCCCAGCGTGATATGTGGGCCAGGCAGCATGGCGCAAGGCCATAAACCGGATGAATTCATTACGGTCGAACAGTTAAACGCCTGCGATGCCCTGCTGCGTCGTCTTGCCGCGTGGATGTGTCAAAAAACGTAACATCACCGAATGCTATTCAGCGCGATTCCCTTCTGTTCAGGGCGGACAGCGGCCGCCCTTCTTCCGCTCGTTTCACTGTCTTTCTGCTTTAACTTTTCCAAACGCCAGCTTCGGGAAGCACTAACCGCGCGACAGACGTTTAACCCGTATGCTGGTTTCAGGCATTCGATAGCCCATTTCTGGAGATTACATGGTTAGTGCAGAAGTCACCCTGTTCCCGCAGCCCCCAACGCTGCAACCCGACGTGAACAACACGCATGTTGCCGTACGGCTCGATGGCGTGCTCAAACGCTTTGGCGACGCCATTGCCCTACACAAGATTTCCCTGATGATTGAAGAAGGCGAATTTATTACCCTGCTCGGCCCGTCAGGCTGCGGCAAAACCACGTTGTTGAACCTGATGGCGGGTTTCGCCGAAGCGGATGGCGGCGAAATCTTTATTGATGGCGATCTGGTGACCGATACCCCACCCTGGCAGCGTGAAATCGGCATTGTGTTTCAGAACTATGCGCTGTTCCCGCATATGACGGTCGAGAAGAACGTGGGCTACGGTCTGCGCATGCGTGGTGTGCCCAAAGCCGACATCGCTGAGCGCGTTGAGCAGGCTCTGGCGCTGGTGAAGCTTGCCGGTTACGGCCATCGCAAACCACGTGAACTGTCTGGCGGTCAGCAGCAGCGTGTCGCGCTGGCGCGCGCGCTGGTGATCCGTCCCAAAGTCCTGCTGCTTGATGAGCCGTTCTCTGCGCTGGATAAAAATCTGCGTCTGTCGATGCAGGTTGAGTTGAAAGCGATTCAACGCAAGCTTGGCGTCACCACCGTCTTCGTGACACACGATCAGGGCGAAGCGCTGAGCATGAGCGATCGTGTGGTGGTGATGTCGGCGGGACATGTACGCCAGATCGGCACGCCGGATGAGATTTATCGTCGTCCGCAGGATCCCTTTGTCGCCGGGTTTGTAGGCGATGTGAATATTTTGCCGGGTCGTTACGCCGGTCGCGATAGCGCGGCGATGCTGGATCTGGGCGGTAACGTGCTACGCCTGCCAGCGGAACGTGTCCATGCCTCGATTGGCGAACGCCTTGATGTGTTTGTGCGCCCGGAAAATATTCAACTGGCAGCGCTGGGCCCGCATTCACTGCTCAGCGCCACGGTGATTGCGCATGTTTTTCAGGGCGATCATGTCGATGTGCATCTCGATGTGCCCGCGCTGGGCAGCGCCACGCTGTTTGCGCGCCAGTCCGGTCTTCACTCGCTGACACGCTGGCCTGTCGGGTCTCTGGTGGGGGTGAATGTTGATGACGAAGGCGTATGCGCGTTTAGCGCGACAGAGCAGGATAAACGCGGATGATCCCTGAAATGATGAATGCGATTATTGCGTGCCGACCGGGGGGACCGGAGGTCCTGGAACAGGTGCAGCGCCCGATACCGATGCCAGGAGCCGGTGAAGTACTGATTCGCGTGACCGGTGCGGGCGTTAATCGTCCCGATATCCTGCAACGCAACGGCATGCCCTTACCGCCAGGTGTCACCGATGTGCTGGGGCTGGAGGTCTCAGGCACCGTTATCGCGCTGGGTGCGGGCGTTGAATTCCCCGCGCCAGGTTCGTCGGTCATGGCATTGCTCAATGGCGGGGGGTATGCAGATTACTGCGTGGCGCGCGCCGAACTCTGTCTTTCCGTTCCGGAAAATCTGCCTCTTACGCAGGCGGCAGGCGTGCCGGAAGCGGCCTTTACCGTCTGGCATAACCTGTTTGAACTGGGGCGTTTGCAACCCGGCGAAACCGTACTGATTCACGGAGCAGCCAGCGGCGTAGGAACATTTGCCATTCAATGCGCGCAGGCGTGCGGAGCGCGCGTCATCGCCACCGCGGGCGGCGCGGAAAAAATTGCCGCGCTGCAACAACTGGGGGTCTGGCGCGCCATCAACCGCCACGACGAAGATTTCGTCGACGTCGTTCTGACGGCAACCGGGGGACGTGGTGTGGATGTGGTACTGGATAACGTGGGCGGCGATTACGTGGCGCGTAACCTGAGTGTGTTAGCGCCGGGCGGGCGCCACGTCAGTCTCTCATTTATGCAGGGCGCAACGATTGAACTGGACCTGCAACAGGTGATGCGCAAAGGCCTGAGTCTGACCTCTTCCACCCTGCGCCCCAAAAGCCAGGCCGAGAAAATGCGCCTGGCGCAGTGTATCAGTAAACATCTGCTGCCCCTGATCGCCGCAGGCAAAATCGCGCCACGCATTTATCAAACCCTGCCCTTAGCACAGGCCGCCGAGGCCCATCGCATTCTGGAAGCCAACGCCAATATCGGTAAAGTGCTGCTGGAGGTAGCGCCATGATGCAACTCTTTTTTGCCAGCACGTCCGCCTATGTTCGCAAAGTGATGGTATGCGCAAACGTACTGGGTCTTAGCGGGGAAATAGAACGGCTCGATTCTGCCGCGCATCCTGTCGTGCGCGATGAACGTATCGCTCTGTTTAATCCCCTGGCAAAAGTCCCGGCACTGCGTACCGAAGAGGGGCTCTGTCTCTATGACAGCCGGGTCATTTGTGAATACCTCAACGCGCGTGCGCAGGGCCATTTATACCCGAAAAACGCAGATGCGCGCTGGAGAAGTCTGGCATGGCAGGCGCTGGGCGACGGCATTATCGATGCCGCATTACTGGCGCGCTACGAGTTCACAGCACGCCCGCCCGAGAAGCAGTGGCAGGGCTGGGCCGACGCGCAACTGAAAAAAGTCGCCGCGGCACTGTCGCAGATTGAAAGCGAGGCCAGCACGTTTAGCGAACAACCCGACGATATCGGGCTCATTGCCATCGGCTGCGCGCTCGGTTATCTCGACTTTCGCTTTGCCGAACTCAACTGGCGTGCCGGCCACCCGCTGACCGCCGCATGGTTCGTCCTCTTCGCTGCGCATCCGGCGATGACCGCCACGCATCCGCACGTTTAATCAGGAGTGAACATGTCACAGCAGATCTATTTTCTTAATGGGCCGAACGCCAATTTATATGGGCTGGATAAAAGCGGCACGTACGGCAGCGAAAGTTTTGTCAGTCTCGGGGAGCGCTGCCAGCGCCGCGCCGGGACACACGGCGTGGTGTTGCATTTTCGCCAGAGCAACCACGAGGGTGTACTGGTTGACTGGATTCAGGAGGCGCGTCAGCACGCGTCAGGGTTAATCATCAACGCCGCAGGTTTGACCTACAGTTCCGTGCCCATTCTTGATGCTTTGCTGATGTTTGACGGCCCGATCATTGAAACGCATATGAGCAACATCTGGAGGCGCGAGCCGTTCCGCCACCACTCTCTGATATCGAAAGCAGCAACCGGGGTGATTGCCGGACTGGGCGCGGTGGGTTACGAGCTGGCAATTGATGCAGTGGTCACGCTGATGGAGGCGCACAGCGCATGAGTACCTTAGTGTTTTACAGCGAATTCGATAGTTTCGACGCGTGGTCGGCCTTACTTGCGCCACATTTGCCCGGCGTGAGAATTTGCCGCGCCGAAACAGTGCAACATCCTGATGAAGTGCACTATGCGCTGGCATGGAAACCGCCATACGGATTCTTTGCGCCGTACCGCAATCTCAAGCTGCTGGTTAATCTCGGCGCGGGGGTCGATTCACTGGTGGGGCGCGACGATCTGCCGGCCATTCCGATTGTGCGTCTGTCCGACCCGGATATGTCACGTATGATGGCCGGTTACGTGCTTTTTGCCGTTCTGCGCTACGCGCGCGATATCCCGGCATTCGAGCGCGCGCAGCGTGAGCAGCGCTGGCATTACCTGCATCCGCGTAGTCCTTCCGGCATCCGCGTCGGGGTGTTGGGATTGGGGGAACTGGGTGCGTATACGGCCCAGGAACTGGCACGACAGGGGTTCGACGTGCGCGGCTGGTCGCGTACGCCAAAAGCGATCGCGGGTATTCAATGTTGCAACGGACTGGTGTCGTTGAATGATTTTCTCAGCCAGAGCGACATTCTGGTGGTCATGCTGCCCCTCACGCCGCAGACGGCGGGCCTGCTCAGCGCTGAACGGCTGTCCCGCCTCCCCGCTGGCGCGGCATTTATCAATGTGTCGCGCGGTGCGATTGTCGATCAGGCGGCACTGACTGAGGCCTTGCGCGCTGGGCAGATTGCCCAGGCCACGCTGGATGTGTTTGATCGCGAGCCGCTGCCGCCAGACGATCCGTTATGGCGCATGGATAACGTCCTTATCACGCCACATCTGGCCTCGGTCGCCATTCCAGCCAGCGCCGCACAACAGGTTGCAGACAACATCCAGCGCGCCGCACGCGGCGAACCGGTCAACGGGCAGGTATTTCCGGAGCGTGGCTACTAAGTTGTCGCCACGCCCGGCGTCACGCCACCCGCACCACCTGCGGATCGAAATAACTCGGCGCCGCCATGCCGGGAATATACTGATCGGAGATAAAAACACGGCAGCGCTCAGCAAAGGCGTTAACCACCATTGAGTGCTGAGTATGGGCCGCGGTAGCGTAACCCAGTTGCATGGCTCTGTTCGACCCTGCCAGGCGTACGCGAATCAGGCGCTTGCCATCCTGGGACAGATGCGCTTTTGGTCGCACATTGGCGATGCCAAATCCCACGCCATTTGCCACCATCGAGCGCACCACTTCCATATTACTGGAGCGCATCACCACATTAGGCGTAACGCCCGCTTCGCTAAACAGCCCGAGGAAATATTCACGGCTCCACGGCATATCCAGCAAGACCATCGGCATGGTCGCCAGATCCTCAATGGTCACCGCCGACTGCGTCGCAAATGGATGATGTTCCCCCACCATCACATACGGCGGCAATTGCGCCAGCGATGTGAAGGCGATATCGCTGGCGGGGACTAAATCATAAGTCAGTGCGATGTCGATATCGGCGGTACGTAACTGTTTGAGCAACTGTTCGTGGTTGCCTTCGACAAGCGTAATGCGCACGCCAGGAAAGGCGCGTCCAAAGCCGAAGACCAGTTCGGGCGTCAACATCGGGGCCAGCGTGTCCAGACAGCCTACACGTAGCGGGCCACGCACATTGTTCATGGATTCCGAGGCGATAGTATAAAGATTCAACATCTGCTCCAGAATGAGCTTCGCCTCTTTCAGAACCTGATGGCCGATGGCGGTAAGCGAAACGCCCTGCGCGTGATGGCGCACAAAGAGCTGTACGCCAAGTTCAGATTCGATGTGCGTGATGGCGGCCGAGATCGAGGGCGATGAAACATGGATCCTTTCTGAGGCGCCAATGATGCTGCCAGCCTCCCCGGAGGCGACAAAGTATTCCAGCTGACGCTGGGTAATGCGACTGAGCATGCAGGTTCTCCTGAGATCGCCGACGCGATCATGTCGCGCCAGTCATTCTAATAGCACTCATTTTCATGCATTTATCATGCCAAATGAAAAATAACAGCATAATCCCCTGCTTTTACTGTGCCCTTCTTCTCTTCATCCTTATCACTGATTAAGAAAATCCGTTGCAAAGCAGCGCTTTTTTTAGCCTCAGAAATTCCGATGCAACGGCGAGGAAAAGGCTGTTTTACGCCATCCCTTCGCCACGTCATTATCGCTTTCACACCAGGGAACACCGTTTGCACCGTTCTGGCGCGCCGGGTTTCAGATAGCCACAACAGCCATTTCATATATGGGGATGAGAATATGTTGCGTAAAATTCGTGCCTTAACGTTGTTAACCACATGTGTGCTAAGCGCAGGACATGCGATGGCCGCGGACAAACTGATTGTCAGCACCTGGGGCGGCGGCTTTAAAGATTTGATCGATGAGACCATCGCGAAAGCCTTTACGAAAGAAACCGGCGTGGAAGTGCAGTTTGTTACAGGCGGCACCATTGATCGCCTCAACAAAGCCAAACTGGCCGGAGGTTCACCGGAAACGGACGTGACTTTCACCACTGCGCACGTGGGCTATCTCTATGCGAATTCAGGGCTGTTTGAAAAGCTCGATATGAGCAAAATCCCGAACGCGGCAAACCTGGTGCAACAGGCTAAAGTCAGCCCTTATCACCTCGGCGTCTGGGGCTACGTTTACACCATCGGCTACCGTCCGGATTTGGTACCCAAAGGCGAAACCTTCGCGAGCTGGAACGATCTGTGGAAACCGGAGCTCAAAGGCACACTCGCGCTGCCCGACTGGGATCCAAGCCACATTATTGCTGTGGCCGCCAAACTCTCCGGCACCGATGCGGCCCACTGGCAGCAGGGCCAGGCGAAGCTCAAAGCGCTGATCCCGAACATCAAATCCTTCTATACCGATGACGCCAATAGCCAGCAACTCATCTCCACCGGCGAAACACCGGTTCAGGTCATGCTGTCGATGAACGCCTACAACATGATGGCCGAAGGGGTGGACGTCAAACTGGCCATGCCGAAAGAGGGCGCGATTCTGGGCGTAGATACCGTTGGGATCAACAAAGGCACCCGCCATAGCGAACTCGCTTACAGGTTTATCAATATTGCTCTCAAGCCCGAAATCCAGGAACAGGTGGCGAAGATTTATCACGGCAGCCCAACGGTAACCAATGCGCATATCGATCCTGAACTGGCGAAACTGCCGGGCATGCTGACCACACCTGAGCAATGGAACGCCACCATCAATACCGATCCGCAACTGCGTGCGGAGAAAACCGCCGAGTGGCGTCAGTGGTTCTCTGAAAACATCATGTCTCATTGATTTAGCGGGCGGCTTACGGGTCGCCCTGGTTCTACCGGCAGCACTTTACTCAGGCAGCACGTTATGACGAGAAAACCGACATTTTTACCCTGGTTCATTATTCCCGCCACGCTAACCGCAGTCGGGTTGGTCATCGCGATGCTCGCGGTGATGCAATTCAGCGTGCGCGCGTATATACCCGGTTCGCTCGACGTGGGCGGATTTACGCTGGCAAACTTCAACAGTCTGTTTAAAAGTATCTATGCCGATGCGTTTATTAACACTGTCATGCTGAGCGCCAAAACCGCTATTTTTGGCCTGTTGATGAGTTATCCGCTGGCCTATACGCTGGTGCGTACCCGCACCCTATGGATCAAGTCCGCTATTTTGATTATTGCGATTACGCCGATGTTTCTTGGCGAAGTGGTGCGTACCTATTCCTGGATTATCGTGCTGGGTAACAGCGGCTTCCTTAATAGCCTGCTGCTGGCGCTGGGTGTTATCTCAACCCCCATTCAGTTTATGTTTACGCAAACCGGCGTGGTTCTGGCACTGGTGCATGTCACCATGCCGATCATGGTGTTGATGCTGGCGACCGCGTTATCGCACATTAATCCGGATTATGAGAAAGCCGCCAGCAGCCTCGGAGCAGGGCCAATCCGTACCCTGCTGACCGTAACGATCCCCCTGTCCATCCCCGGCATCGTCGCCAGCCTCACTACCGCTTTTGCCTGGACGTTTAGCGCCTTTGCCACACCGCAACTGATTGGCGGCGGACGCGTCAGCACTGTCGCCACGATGGTCTATCAACTGGGCTTCTCATCAATGAACTTCCCGTTTGCTGCCGCACTGAGTATCGCCGGTTTGATCCTGACCATCCTGTTGCTGATGGCGCTAAAACGCATGTCCCGATTCCTGCACGCGATGGGAGAACATTAATATGACCCGTTCACTTAACGACAAACTGATAACGCTGGCGGGTCGTCTGCTGGTCGCCACTATTCTGCTGTTTGTCATGCTGCCAACCATCGTGGTGTTTATCTCCTCGTTCAGCAGCACCGCCGTACTGTTTTTCCCGCCCAAAGGCTGGTCGCTGCGCTGGTTTGAGCGGGCGGTAAATTATGACGATTTCCGTCATGGGTTTTACTCAGGGCTGATTGTTACCGCGTGGGCATCGTCGCTGGCGGTCATCATCGGCGCCATGCTGGCGATTGCCATTGAACGCTATTCGTTTCCTTGCAAGCAGGCGCTGGAAGGGATCCTGCTTTCACCGCTGTTTATTCCCCACTTCACGATTGGTCTGGGGCTGCTGATGCTGGTTTCGCAGCTCAACCTCGGGCGCGGTTACCCGCTGGTGATTTTCTGCCACATCGTCCTGGTACTGCCGTTTGTGTTGCGCAGTGTGTATGTGTCGTTAAAAAACCTTGAACAGCGTATTGAACTGGCGGCGGCAAGTCTGGGGGCATCGCCGTTACGCGTGGTATGGACCATCACCGTACCGCTGATTTTACCGGGCCTGTTTGGCGGCTGGCTGTTTGCCGCGATCCTCTCCTTTAACGAATTCACCGCATCGTTGTTTATTACGACTCAGGTAACACAGACCTTACCGGTGGCGATGTACAACTATGTCCGCGAATTTGCCGATCCGACACTCGCCGCCCTGTCGGTCATTTATATTGCCGTCACCGCCCTGATGCTCATTATCGCCAACACGTTTTTAGGTCTGGGGAAAATATTAAATATTGAAACCCGACATTAATAACCCGTGAATAAATGCACGTCGGATATCCCGACGTAGCGCATTTAAAAAACCTGATTGTCATTAATACCGCCCCGATGACGCGTAGCGATAAAACTATCGAGGGCCGCTTATATTTAGGGATTCACTATGTCAGCAGAAAAAATTAATACCGTGATTGTCGGCGCAGGTCAGGCCGGTATTGCCATGAGCGAACATCTGGCTTTAATGGGCGTGCCCCACGTTGTCCTGGAGCGTAGCCGGATCGCTGAACGCTGGCGCTCTGAACGCTGGGATTCGCTGGTAGCAAACGGGCCTGCGTGGCACGACCGCTTCCCGTCGCTTAAATTCGACAATATCTCCCAGGAAGCTTTCCCGCCGAAAGAGCGCATGGCACAGTATTTTGAAGACTATGCGCAAATGATTAACGCCCCCGTGCGCACAGGCGTTGAAGTGCATCAGGTTACGCGCCTGGCAGGACGCAGCGGATTCAACGTTCTAACCTCTGCCGGTGAATTTGAAGCCGACAATGTCGTCGCCGCCACAGGCCCGTTTCAGAAACCTTCATTCCCGCAGATCGTTCCGGAAAGCGCCGGGGTGCACCAGATCCACTCCTCGGTTTACAAAAATCCGCACCAATTACCTGAGGGCGCCGTGCTGGTCGTGGGCGCAGGTGCTTCCGGTACGCAAATTGCCGAAGAGCTCCGTCAATCAGGGCGCGACGTTTATCTGTCTGTCGGTGAGCATTATCGTCCGCCGCGCACTTACCGTGACCGTGATTACTGCTGGTGGCTGGGGGCGCTTGGTCTGTGGGATGAAGTGAAAATAAAACCGAAAAAAGAGCACGTTGCCTTTGCGGTAAGCGGTTATGAAGGGGGAAAAACCGTCGATTTCCGCCGTCTGGCGCATACGGGCATTACGCTGGTTGGTATCACCAAAGGTTGGGATAACGGCGTGCTGAGTTTTGCCGGGGGGCTGGCTGAGAATATCGCTGCGGGCGATAGTGCCTATTTTGACGTATTGCGCGATGCGGATGCATATATCGAACGCAACGGGCTGGATCTGCCGCCGGAGCCACAGGCATGGGAGTTACTGCCGGACCCGGAATGCCTGCTCAACCCGCTGACACAATTAGATATCGCCGCCGCCGGTATTACCACGATTATCTGGGCGACGGGTTTTAAATTTGATTTCGGCTGGCTGAACGTGGATGCCTTCGACGAAAAAGGTCTGCCGTTCCATAAGCGCGGTATTTCAGCAGAACGCGGTATCTATTTTCTGGGCCTGCCGAACCTGGTGAATCGTGCGTCCTCGTTTATTTACGGCGTATGGCACGACGCAAAATATATTGCTGATCATATTGTTTTGCAGAACGCCTACACCGACTACGTTAAATCATAATGTTGGTGGTATAGCTGGGCTATCCCCCATTTTTTTGCCATCTGGTTGTGGAAAGATAAAAGGGAAATACCGCATCAATCCTGGCTCCCCGTTATTTTACGGGGGTCAGATGAATGCGGTCCCTTTTTGAAACAGAAGGCTTATCGGACATACGATGACAGAAACAGCTTCTCGATCTCACCGGCTGGCAATGGTCTCGAGCACAGGTATCCCTGCATATAATCGCACCCCAGATCAATCAGCAATTTTTTCTGTTCCTCTGTTTCTACCCCCTCGGCAATCACGCCGAGTCCCAGGCTGTGCGCCATCGCAATAATCGCCGTACAGAGTTCAAAGCCTACGCCTTTTAAATCCTCAACGAAGGAGCGGTCAATTTTGAGAAAATCAATATTAAATTTTCTCAGATAGGCCAGCGATGAATAACCGGTGCCAAAATCATCAATAGCAATCTGAATACCCGTCTGATGCATCATTTTGAGGTTGTGATTCACGCGTGTTTCCGAGTTAAGCAGCAGCCCTTCGGTAATTTCAATGGTGATCGCATCACCATTGAGTTTGTTGCTCTGCAGATCCCGAATCCAGGGGATATCTTCAAATTCCTGGCTGCGTAACTGCACCGGCGACAGATTAATGGTCATTTTAAGTTGAGGATCATATTCTTGCCGCCAGTAAGCCAGTTGCGTAATGGCCTGGTTTGCGATCCAGTTCCCCAAAGGGACGATAAGGCCGGTGTCTTCGGCCAGCGGAATAAAGGCATCCGGGCTAATAATCCCCTGCACCGGGTGGATCCAGCGAACCAGTGCTTCCATTCGGGTAATACGCCCCGTGGTCAGCGAGACAATAGGCTGGTAATAGACCGCAAACTGGCTCTCTTCGAGCGCTTTTCTTAAATTTCTCATCATCCGCAGGCGCGCATGAATCGCATCATGCAGGGCGCGGGAGTAGTAACGAAAATTCTTACGTCCCGCATTTTTAACCGCATACATCGCCTGATCAGCGTTTTTAAATAAATCTTCGAGGTTTTCTGTATCCGTGGGATAAAGAGAAATGCCAATACTGGCCGAAACAAACATCGTCTCGCCATTGATCGTAAAGGGCATCTCCAGCTTTCTGAGAATACTGCGGGCAATATCCGTGCATTCTGACGGATCGTTAATATCCGCGAGAATAATTGCAAATTCATCGCCGCCGAGTCGGGCGATACATTCGGCGTTGCCGGCACATTCGAGTAAACGCATCCCCACCCGGCCTAACAATTCATCGCCCGCCCGGTGCCCCATGCTGTCATTAACTGATTTAAATTGATCGAGGTCGATCAGCATCAATGCCATAATATGACGTGTTCGCGAGGCATGCCGGGCGGCCTGTTCCAGTTTACTTTGAAACAAATGACGGTTGGGCAGACCAGTGACCGCATCATAATTCGCTTGTTGCCAGATCAATTCTTCCTGTTTTTTGCGTAAGGTAATATCAGAAAACATGCCAACGTAATTAATCACATTACCAGTTGGATCCTTTATTACCGAAATGCTCAACTCTTTGAGAAATTCAGTGCCGTCTTTATGTCGATCCCATACCTCACCCATCCATTGCCCGGTGTCGTTTAATGCCTGCCACATCTCAGTATAAAAAAAACGGGGATGGCGGCCTGATTTAAACTCCCGAGGATTACGTCCCTTAACCTCCTCCAGAGACCACCCCGTCAGGGTGGTGAAAGCCGGGTTAATACTGATGATATTATTATCGCCGTCGGTGACGACAATGGCTTCCTGGCTGGCCTCAAACACGGCAGCCGCAATTTTCATTTGCTCCTGCGCCTTTTTGCGTTCGGTAATGTTCTGAACGTAGACCAGCCTGGCCGGTAGCCCCTGGGTAGGGTAAAACGTCACGGACTCAGAAAAGACCGTCATCTGCGATCCATCATGGTGCAGGACAGGCCATTCTCCGCCAAGGCGGGTGCCTTCTTTGATAAATCGATGATGGCGCTCCAGCACAGCCTGTTTATCGGCAGCGGGAAAAATCATGGTGAAGGAGTGATGCAACATCTCATGTTGCGTGTAGCCATAGATATCGCAATAAGCGGGATTAACAGTGAGATAAAGTCCCTCATAATCAATTACCGCTATTCCGACGGGACATTTGTCGAGGATTGCCTGAAATAAGCCACTTTCATCCCAGTGAGATTTATTCATATTGCCCCCGCCACGATCAAAAAAGGGTGATTTTCCCTCAGTGCGTATTCACTGTTTCAACCTCACCCCAAAATAATTAAACTCAATATGGGCACCGGCAGTTAACAGGCTTATGACGCGGAAATTAACAGAATCGCATTATCTTATTCAACGTATATATCATGTATTCTTTCGCGTTCTTTGGAAATAGCTTTCCTGTACGTTCACCCCCCAATTTATGGTAATGAGTGTCTTGTACTACGGTCGTGATTAAAAGGAACGTATCCGCACTGGCTTAAACGTAACTGCCCGAACGTTGTTCCTGTCCCGGATGGCATCTCGCAACAGATGAATGCACGAGAGAAGCACCCAGGCCAATCACCGTATCGTCCCGGCAGCGGCCCTGACGCTCTGCTGAGTATGACCCACGCGACAGGAGAGATCATGCGCCTCTGCGGATTACGCCGCCTGCCTGAATAAATAATAGTTCAAATACAATCAATTACACCAAAAACACTCAGTAAATCGCCAGATGAAGATGCCCGTCCACTGATCATTTTTACCTTGTTCCTTTACAACAAGTTAATAACATAACGTGATGATTAGAAACCCCCTCTGTAAATAAAATTGATGCTTTTTGTTAAAAAACCACTTGTTTTGTGAGGTTGTTCACTGTTCCCTGTCAGCTTTTCCTTAACATTGCCTGCGCATGTTCAGTCAGCGCTTTTATTCACAGCATCAGAGTATCGATATTCTGAGGCACTGACACTTTGCCAGGAGTTTAAACGCAGTCATGGACACTCTTACAATCACATTTATGAACAGGGGATGATCAATGTCGACATATTATTTTCTACCAACACGAAATGTATTTGGTGAAGGTAGTGTTCAGGAAGCCGGTACGTTGGCAAAAACGTTAAATGTGAAAAAAATCCTTATCGTCACGGATGCATTTCTGGCAAAAAACGGCATGGCGGATAAGGTCGCGAAAATTTATCAAGAAGCCGGTATCGATGTGCATATATTTGGTGGCGCGGAACCAAACCCCACGGATAAAAACGTCGCTGCAGGCATCGAATGCTACCGCGAACATGGCTGTAACGGGATTGTCTCACTCGGCGGCGGTTCGTCTCATGACTGTGCAAAAGGGATTGGTCTGGTCGCGGCAAATGGCGGCAATATTCGCGATTACGAAGGGGTCGATAAATCCAGCAATGATATGATCCCGTTGATGGCGATTAATACCACCGCAGGTACCGCTTCTGAAATTACCCGCTTCTGTATTATTACCGATACAGAGCGCAAGGTGAAAATGGCAATCGTGGACTGGCGCGTCACACCGCAAATTTCCATCAACGATCCGGTATTAATGGTCGGTATGCCCCCTTCCCTTACCGCTGCGACCGGCATGGATGCGCTGACGCACGCTATCGAAGCCTATGTGTCGACAATGGCTAATCCACTAACCGATGCCGCTGCCTTACAAGCCATTAAAATGATCACGCAGTACCTGCCCAAAGCGGTAGCGAACGGTGAGTATATGAAAGCAAGGGACAACATGGCCTATGCCCAGTATCTCGCCGGGATTGCGTTTAACAACGCCTCACTGGGCTATGTCCATGCGATGGCACACCAGTTGGGCGGGTTCTATAACCTTCCTCATGGCGTATGTAACGCGATTCTCCTGCCGTATGTTGAGTCATTTAACCTTATCGGCAACCTTAATCGCTTCCGTGATATTGCAGAGGCCATGGGTGAGAAAGTCGCCGGACTGTCGACCGATGAAGCGGCAGTAAAAGCGATATCCGCCATTCGTCGCCTGAGCAAACAGGTCGGTATTCCTGCCGATCTGAAAAGCCTGGGGGTTAAACCGGAAGACTTTGCCATTATGGCGGACAACGCGAAAAAAGATGTTTGCCAGTTAACCAACCCAAGAAAAGCGACCAAAGAGCAGGTCATCGAACTGTATCGTCAGGCCTACGAAGGGGAAGGCGCGCTCTGATTAACGCCATTTAGCCTATCCGGCTACGCGACAAACAACGATCCACGCCACGGCGTGGATCGTTTTTCCGACACTATCCCACCGGGCTTTCCCTTTGACTTATCGCTCCCAAAGCGCCGATTCGGCAAACTTTTCCTGGAGAAAATCGATAAACGCCTTAATGCGCGGCGTCTGCATCAGCCGTGTGGGCGTCACAGCGTGAATATGACTTTCCTGTAGCGGATAATCCGGCAGGATAACCTGCAAGCGCCCGGCGTTAAGATCATCGGCAACATGCCAGACCGACTGGAGGGAGATACCCCGGCCATATACCGCCGCGTCGCGTAACAATTCACCGAAATTACTCTCGATTTTACTGTTTATTTTCACCCGAAAAATCCCTTCCTCAGGCGTTATCAGTTTCCAGATATCCCGCTTGCCATCGACATCCGTCATGAGTAATCCGTCATGCGTAGCCAGATCGGCTGGATGCTGCGGCACACCACGTCGCGCCAGATAGGACGGTGACGCTACCAACACGCGTCGGTTTGGGGCGATGCGTCGCGCCACCAGACTGGAGTCTTTAAGATTGCCGATGCGGATAGCGAGGTCGTATCCCCCTTTCACCAGATCAACGACTTCATCACTGAGGTGCGCGACAAAATTGACATCCGGATGTAACGACTGAAATTCCGCCAGTAGCGGCGAAATAAATAAGCGCCCAAAGGACGCCGACATCGTGACCCTGATAGTCCCGGTCACTTCGGAACGGCTGGTATGCAGACATTCGCCAAGGGCATTGAGCGCCTCAATCAACGGCCTCCCCTGTGATGCCAGTAATTCCCCTTCCGGGGTGGGATAAAGACGCCGGGTTGTACGATTGAGGAGCCGTGCGCCCAGACTCTCCTCCAGCCGTTGTATTCGCTTGCTGGCCACCGCCAGAGACAGATTTTCACTGCGCGCGGCGGCGCTGATTGAACCTAAGTCCACCACTCGCAGGAACAGCGAGATGTCACTGATGCGCTCCATAAATTCTCAACATGTCGTCGATAATGGTTATGCATTGTAGTGATTTATTTGATGTATTCACAAGGGCAACGGCTGTTTCGCCAGTTTAATAACCGCTTTATCATTTCCCCAGTTTCGACAGCATGTCCGGGCGCATAAATTTATGAATGACCAGCATAAACAGCAGCGACGGCACCAGCAAAATCAGGGCGGTAATAGACGACACCTGATAATTGCCCGACATGCTGGCGTTATACAGCAGCAGCGGTAGTGTGGTGATATCCGGCGCGCCGACGAAAAAGGTGCCGGTAAATTCATCCAGTGATTCGAGGAAGACAAAAATACTGGCGGCAATAATGCCCGGCGAGGCCTGCGGCAGTACGATATGCCAGAAGGTGTAAACCGGTCCGGCGCCGAGGTTACGTGACGCCCTCGCCAGCAGCGGATCCACGGCGGAAAACGCCGCCACGCAGATCCACACCGAGTACATCAGGCCATGTACGCTGTGCACCAGCACCACGCCGGCTACCGTGCCGTTGAGCCCCCACTGATAGAACAGCCGGGCGATATTCATATATACCGTCAGGTTCGGAAACGCCTGCGGAATCAAAAACAGCAGCATAAAAAGCACCCGTAACGGCATGCCCCGTCGGGAGAGCGCATATCCTGCCGGGACCGAAATCAGCAGGCACACCGCCACCGATAACACCGCAATCAACACGCTGGTTATCAATGAACCGGAGACATCGCTATAAGGGCTAAAGACCTGATACCAGTATTTGAGCCCCCACTGAGCAGGAAGGGTATGCGGGAAAAACCAACTCTCCGCTACCGTCCAGATAAGCAAATTCAACAGTGGGCCAAACATCGCCAGCAGCATAAAAATCAACAACAGCGTCTGCAGGGGCAGGCTGGTACTCAATTTTCTGCGCCCTTTCGCCAGCCACGTATTCGGTAACGTCATCATTGCCTCTTTCATCATTCGCCTCCCTTCTGTTGCAGACTGTGGCGCAGATAGAACCACGACAGCGCACCGCAAATCAGCAGCGACACTACGCCCAGCGCATTGGCCACCGCATAATCGCCATAGGCGTTCACGCGGAACGCCATATCCACGGTCATCATTGTTGGCGTACCCACACCAATCATCAGCGGTACAGACAGCACCGACATCATGGTCACGGTAGAGAGCACCAGCGCCACGCCGATGGCGGGCAGCACCTGCGGCAGGATGATGTCGAAGAGAATACGCGGGCGTGATGCCCCGAGATTGCGCGCGGCCAGGATTTGTGACTGCTCCAGCGCCGCCATCGCGCCGCAGATAAGCAATGTGGCGAACGCCAGCTGTTTCCAGACAAAGGTAATGATGATCCCTTTCCAGCCCAGCCAGGAGACCGTCTCCATTGGGGCGAACAGATCAGTTGCCACCAGCGCATTGTTCATCAGGCCGTTTTTAGCCAGAAAGGTGCGCATCATCTGCGCCGCCACTATAAAGGGGATAAATAACGGCAGGCGGTACAAAAAACCCAGCATCCGCACAATGGGCCGACAGGGTGACAAGGTGATCACCGCCGAGAGGGTGATGGAAATCACCGCCAGCAGCGCCACGGAAATCAGCACAATCACCAGCGTAAAGGCGATATCGCTGGAATAGAGCGCGTAGACCTTACTGAAATGGGCCAGGGTAGGCTGCCGCGCATCGTTAGTAAACGCGGCAATCAGCGAGAACCCCAGCGGGTATAAAAAGAGGATGGCAATCATCAGCGCGGCGGGCGCGACCAGCAATAGATATTTCAGCGAAGTACGCATAGCAGACCTGACATCAGAATAATGAAACGCTCAGGGCGGCGTTGTGCCGCGCCTGAGCTTTAACCGTTTTACCCTAAATAATTCATGATGCAGGAAGGCGGCAAACGAGCGAATCCCGATGAGCTTACGCCGGTAAGTGATTCGGGTGAACGAGTGTAGCCAACACACCTGCAGTATGAAGTATGACGGGTAAAATTAATTGGCGACCTGGCTTTCGTAGCCTTCTTTAATGTCGTCAAAATAGGGGGTAACCGGGAAGCTTTTGCCGTAATCGGCCAGCGCTTTCGGCGAAATTTCCGCGAACAGCTTCTGCCAGGTGGCCGGGTCCAGCTTCGGCTTCACATGGTCGGCATCGATACCCGGATACCAGTTAAACTGTTTCACAATCCCCTGTGCCTGCACGTCCGGACTGGTCGCCAGCTCGATAAACTCACGCGCCAGCTGCGGGTTAGCCGCCTTCGCCGGGGTCACGTAGTACATCGGTTGTCCCGGCATACCCGGCGACAACAGCGCCAGTTTGATCGATGGCGGCAGCTTGCCCTGATCTTTCCAGCTGTAGAACATATCGACCCACACCGGCCCCATGGTGATCTCGCCACGGCTGAGCATATCGAGGGTACCGGCATTGCCTGGGGTAAAGGTCACGTTCTTATTGAACGCTTTTAACTTCTCGTATGCCTGGCTCCAGTTTTTCTCCACGCCTTTGTCGTAAGGCAGCGCAGAAAGACGCTGAGCATCGGTACCGTAGGCATACATCCAGCCCACCACAAAGCTCACGCCGGACATCCCGTTTTTGATACCGTTATAGCCAAAGGCCTGCGGATTTTTCTGCGTCCAGCTCACCAGTTCATCGTAGGAGGCTGGCGGGGTTTTGATCGCCTCGCTGTTCCAGGCGATGGCAGTCTGGCTCAAAAACATCGGCATCACGTAGCCGTCGACGTTGACGCCGAGGGCATTTTTCGCGTTCTCCGCGCTGACCATGCTGCCGGTGCTAATCTGCTGGCGGTATTTCGCAAGCAGCCCCTTTTCCACCAGTTCGCCCCCGGCTTTCTGATGAACGACCGCCACATCAATATCCCAGGTTTTCGCATCGCTCTCTTTTTGCGCAGTCAGTTTTTCGATGATTTTATTCGAACCGGCATCCCCGGGGCCGGTGCCAACAACCTGGACTTTTACGCCGGGATGCGCCGCTTCAAATTTCGGTCCGAGCCAGGTTTTCACGTAATCCACCATATTCTGATCGCCTGCTGTGGCTACGTTCAGGATGGTATCGGCCTGCGCGCCATAGCTCAGAAATAATGCAGTCACTACCGCAGCTTTCGTTTTAATAAACATGGTCTGTCCCCAAAGTGAATACGATGATGTCAACGTGCTTGTGATGATGGAAAAATATGTAACGCGAGCGCCGGGACGTGGAGTCGGACGGTTGACTGTGCGGGCCAACACTGTGTTGAATCCGCCAGTAATAACCGATCATGACAACGCACGCTGTGGCGATATAAATTGCCAAGAAACGCACTTTGCTCAACGACGCCATGAAGCGTCAGGCCATCTTCCGGCGTGTGCGTATTGACTGTACTGAGCGCCGTATCGGCACTGCGAAAATACAAGGTGCGATCGCGGAAATCGCCGACAGAATATTTCCCCTGAGCGCGCAGGGAAATATCCGATGCGGCGAAGAGATCGTTAGCAGAAATTTTATTGTCCGCCCCCATAAAATCAGCGACAAAGGGCGTTGCCGGACGCTGGTAAATATCTTCCGGGGTGCCAATCTGTTCGATGCGACCATTATTTAATACCGCAACACGGTCTGCCATAACCAGCGCTTCCTGCTGATCGTGGGTGACAATTAATGAAGTAAAACCCAGACGTTTTTGCAGGGCTTTAATTTCGTGGCGCACGTTGAGGCGCACTTTGGCGTCCAGATTCGACAGGGGTTCATCGAGAACCAGCACGTCCGGCTCAATTGCCAGTGCCCGCGCCAGAGCCACGCGCTGGCGCTGCCCGCCAGAGAGTTCAGTCACCTTCACGTCTGCAAGACCGGTGAGATTGACAATGTTCAACAGCTCCGCCACACGGCGGTCGATATCGTCACGCCGCCATTTACGGAGCTTTAACCCGTAGCCAATGTTGCGTGCCACCGTCAGGTGCGGCCATAGCGCGTAGCTTTGAAACACCATGGTGATATTTCGCTGCTCTGGCGCACTGTGGGTAATATCGCGCCGGGCAACGGTAATCTCCCCGGTTTGCACCGGAATAAAACCGCAAAGTGCATTTAGCAGCGTTGTTTTTCCGCAGCCTGACGGGCCTAAGAGGGCAATCATCTCCCCTTTCTCGACCTGCAGATCGATATTATGCAATACCACCTTTTCGCCATAGCTAATTTTAAGCCCGGCCACCTGTAAATAACTCATATTCGCTACCCAAAAATCGCTGCGTTTATTTTTTTAACGCCGATGAACACGTGTTCATTCGAATGTAAAAAAAATGCAATGTTGACTCGACATTATGTGAGCCTACTTTGTCGGGTATTTGTGACAATTTAATTAAGACTCTACCCATCAGGCTATTTTATTTGCCAGTTTGGCCCAGGGCAGTGCTCATAACCTCACGTACAATGTGTACGCTCCGGTTCTTGCGCGCTGGCCTGAAACCAAACTGACTGCAACAATTACGCCTGATGGGCAGGTCTAAGCGTCAAAAATTTTTGGTGAGGGAAAATGAAAATAGATGTGCTTGGCTGCGGTAGCGCCTTCTCCCGCGAACAAAATACCTCTGCGCTGCGGATAATGGATGATACGAACCGGCAATGGCTGATTGACTGTGGCCCCACCATTCCGAGAGCACTTTGGCAGCGTGGCGGGGATATCAACGATATCGACGTTATCTATTTCACCCACGTCCACCCGGACCACTGTGTTGGCCTGACGGCGTTGCTGAACTACTGGAAAAGCTTCTCGCGCCAGAAGCCACTGGTTATCTACAGTCAGCCGCAGCAACGTCCGGTTTTGATGCAACTGGCGGCGCTGGCCAGCTGGCCGCAGACCGCGCTGGGTTTTGATCTCGACTGGCGCGACGCGACCGACACATGGCACTGGCACGACTGGCATATCCGCACCGCCGAAACCCAGCATGAATTGCCCAATCGCGCCATTCGCATCACCCAGGGCGGGCAGACACTGTTTTATAGTGGTGACGGCCGCCCAACGCCGCAGTCCATCGCGCTAATGGCCGGGGCCGATCTTGCTTTCCAGGAGTGCGCCTCACTGACCGCGCTCAGCGAAGACGCCTCCCACGGCGATTTCCCCTCCTGTCTGGCGCTTTTTCAACAACTCGCTATCCCGTCTTTCGGGCTCTACCATTGCTACGACGCGATACTGGATGACCTTAAGACCGCCTGTCAGCCCTGGAACGGTTTGTTCGTCAGTCATGACGGTCTACAGATAACCTTGACTACGCCACACAATGCCCCGGAGGAACGTCCGGCATGAGCACACTGCCACGTAAACAGAGCGTGACCGCGCAGGATGTGGCCCACCGGGCGGGCGTCTCGAGAGCGGTTGTCTCCCGAGCGCTCAGCAATAATGGCAGTATCTCTCCTGACACCCGGGAACGGGTGTTGCGCGCGGCGGAAGAGCTTGGCTATCAAGTTAATTTCCTTGCCCAGGGACTCAATCGTCGGCGCAGTCATCTGATTGGAGTTATGGTCTCGCGCATCAGCGATCCGTTTCGCAGCAGTTTGCTTGATGCTTTGCTTGGCGAGATCCAGCGTCGCGGTTTTCAGGCGCTGGTGAGCGAAATTCGCAGCGAACAAGATCTGGCCCGCACCCTACGGCGTTTTGCTCAGTTTCGCGTCTCCGGGGTTATCGTCACCTCGGGACAGCCGCCGGAAACGTTGGTCAATGAGTGCGTTTCGCAGCAGATCCCGGTGGTCGGCATCAACCGTCAGCCGGATATTCCGTTCGTGGATTATGTCTGTTCCGATAATGTCTGTGGCGCCACGCTCGCAGCCGGGCAACTGGTCGGTAACGGCTGCCGACGTTTCGGCTGGCTAAATACCTCCCACTCGACCTGGGCCGGAAGGATGCGCGGAGAGGCTTTTTATCAAGCGCTTTCCACACTCGGCGTGGATATCACGCGCGATTTGCAGGCGTTCATCGCGCCCACGGAGGGATACGACGGGGGATTTCAGGCCGCCCTCAGCGCCGATAAACATCCTGAGGGGATCTTCTGCGCCAATGCGCAGCTCGCCTGCGGTTTTCTTGACGGAATGCGCCAGCGCGGCAGACACGCCCCGGACGATTTCCAGCTCATTGGTTTTGACAATACGCCGCAAACGGCGCAATACAGTTATCAACTGACCACCCTGCATCAGGATGTTGCGGAGATTTCCCGCCAGGCCCTAACCCGCCTGCTGGAACGGGCTGAAGATCCACAACAGCCTTCGCGCACGACATGGGTGGATGTGCAATTAATTCATCGGCGCACGTCGCCATTATCTCAATAAGAGCAGGCCATGACGGAAGAACAGCAGCAGTCATTATGTGCATTGATTCGTAAGCTCGGCGCACAGGCGCAGGCATTACGTAATGCGGGATTACAGGTCGATAAAAAAGCCCGCCAGGATTTTGTTTCCCATGCGGATCTGTTTGTGGAAAAAGAGATCAAAAACTGGCTGAGCAGCCACTGCCCGCAGGATGGTTTCCTTGGGGAAGAGAGCGGCCTCCAGGCCGGTGAACAGGGCACCTGGGTGCTCGATCCTATCGATGGAACCACCAATTATATTCAGGGAATGGATTACTGGTGCATCTCACTGGCTTATGTTCGCCAGAATGAAATTGATCTGGGGATTATCTACGCTCCGGATCGTGATGAATTTTTCTTTGCCCGTCGCGGCAAGGGGGCCTTTCTTAATGATAAACGTCTGACGTTGCGCGAGCCTGATCCGGAGACAGTAATTATTGGTATGGGACGCTCCAGCCGCGCGCCGGTCGAAAACTATACCCGCACGATCGCCCGCGTGATCAATGCAGGTATGGAGTACCGCCGGTTTGGTGCCGGAGCGTTGATGCTCGCCCATGTGGCTACCGGGCAGGTGCATGCCTATTACGAAGAACATATGAATAGCTGGGATGCGCTGGCGGGGATGTTGATCATCGTGGAGGCAGGCGGTGTCAGTAATGCGTTTCTGGCCGATGATGGCCTGTTAAATGGCAATCTGGTATTGGCCGGATGTGTTGATGTTCAGGCGCGTCTTTCCGCGCTGCTGGTGAGTCACTAACACCGCCCTTCAAAGAATTCCCCGGTGGCGCGTCCGCTTACCGGGGCTACTCGCTCACCTTCGCGCGGGTGTAGCCGTAGCCCGGATCAGGCGGTTGCGCTTACCGGGGCTACTCGTTCACCTTCACGCGGGTTTAGCCGTAGCCCGGATCAGGCGCCCGCGCCGCCATCCGGGTTTCGTAGCTGGTTCCCCCCTCCCCGGTGGCGCGTCCGCTTACCGGGGCTACTCGCTCATCTTCCGTAGCCCGGATCAGGCGCCTGCGCCGCCATCCGGGTTCGGTAGCAGGTTTCCTCCCTTCGGGCGGTGGCGCTTGCGCTTTAAATTTTTCGCCAACAATCGCCCGAATGCCGCCCGTCACGTCACTGTTATTAATGATGAAATACCCTCGGCTCAACCCCCTGCGTCTGCGTTACACTTATCCTTTAGCCATTATTACTATTCCGGTCGCAGCAGACATCACAGGGAGCAGGAAAGATGTCAAAGAAAACCGTTTTACCCTCCGTACTCACTGATATCTTTTCGCCCGCCACCCGCGACTGGTTTGTCTCTGCTTTTCAGCATCCCACGCCGGTACAGGCGCAGACATGGACGGCAACGAATGCCGGGGAACATGTGCTGGCTATCGCGCCTACCGGTTCCGGCAAAACGCTGGCTGCCTTTCTCTACGCCCTCGACCAGCTTTTTCGTGAAGGTGACACCCCGTCTGCGGATACCGTCGAACGAAAAAAAACCACGCGTATCCTCTACATCTCGCCGATAAAAGCGCTGGGCACCGACATTCAGCGTAACCTGCAGATCCCGTTACAGGGCATCAGCGAACAGCGAAAAAAACACGGCGCGCCGGAGGTGGTCATCCGTGTGGCGATGCGCACGGGGGACACGTCAACTCAGGAGCGGGCAACGCTTGTGCGCCGCCCTCCTGATATCCTGATTACCACGCCAGAGTCGCTCTACCTGATGCTGACCTCAAGAGCGCGCGAAACGCTACGCGGCGTCGAAACCGTTATCCTTGATGAAGTGCATGCGGTGGCGGGCAACAAACGTGGCGCGCATCTGGCGCTCAGTCTGGAGCGATTAGATGCCCTCCTCGCCCGGCCAGCCCAACGGATCGGCCTGTCTGCGACGGTGCGTTCGCCGAGCGACGTTGCACAGTTTCTGGGGGGCGATCGTCCGGTCACCGTGGTTAACCCACCGGCGCTTCGCCATCCGGATATTCGTATTGTGGTGCCCGTAGCCAATCTGGATGACGTCCTCTCCACCAGCACCGGTACCGGCGAAACCAGCCACGCTGGCAGAGAAGGTTCTATCTGGCCGCATATTGAATCCGGTATTCTTGACCAGGTACTGAACCATCACTCCACCATTGTGTTCACCAACTCCCGTGGGCTCGCCGAAAAACTGACCGCCCGGCTCAATGAACTTTATACATCGCGCATGGCAGAGGCTCCCGACGTGCAAACCGACGCCGCGCACTATGTTTCGTCGTCCGGGGCGACATCAAACCGGGCGCAAACCGGTGCGACGTTTATCGCCCGTTCTCATCATGGTTCGGTATCAAAAGAACAAAGGGCGGTCACTGAACAGGCGCTGAAATCGGGGGAATTGCGCTGCGTGGTTGCCACATCAAGCCTTGAGCTGGGCATCGATATGGGGGCAGTGGATCTGGTGATTCAGATTGCCTCTCCCCTCTCTGTCGCCAGCGGCTTGCAGCGTATCGGCCGTGCCGGGCACCAGGTGGGCGGTATATCAAAAGCCCTTTTCTACCCGCGTACCCGGCGTGAGCTGATTGATTCCACGGTTGTGGTCGACTGCATGCTGGCGGGCAAACTTGAGAGCCTGACTCCGCCGCGAAATCCGCTTGATGTGCTGGCCCAACAAACCGTCGCCGCCGTCTCGATGGAGGCGCTGAATGTGGATGACTGGTATGCCACAGTTTGTCGCGCAGCGCCGTGGAAAGCCCTGCCGAGGGAGGTCTTTGACGCCACCCTCGATATGCTGTCAGGGCGCTATCCGTCCGGTGATTTCTCGGTTTTCCGCCCACGGATTATCTGGCAACGGGAAAGCGGCCAACTCACCGCCCGCCCCGGCGCACAGCTGCTGGCAGTGACCAGCGGCGGCACCATCCCTGACAGAGGCATGTTCAGCGTGCTGCTCCCGGAAGGGGAAGAACAGGTGGGCGCCCGGCGAGTGGGGGAGCTTGACGAAGAGATGGTTTACGAGTCCCGCGTCAATGACATCATCACGCTTGGGGCAACCTCCTGGCGCATCCAGCAAATCACCCACGACCAGGTCATTGTGACCCCGGCTCCCGGTCGCTCCGCCAGGCTGCCGTTCTGGCGTGGAGAAGGGAGCGGTCGTCCGGCCGAACTTGGTGAACTGATCGGCGATTTTATGCATGCGCTCGCCGACGATGCGTTTCTTTCCTCCCCCGACAAACTGACCTTGCCGGGGTTGAGCCATGATGAAAACGCACTCGCTAACATCAAAGGGCTCATTGAGGAACAACGCAGCGCCACCGGGATTATTCCAGGCAGCCGGCATCTGGTGCTGGAGCGCTGTCGCGATGAAATGGGCGACTGGCGCATCATTCTGCACTCACCGTATGGCCGTCGGGTGCATGAACCCTGGGCGCTGGCGATCGCCGGACGTCTTCATGCGTTATGGGGGGCCGACGCCTCTGTTGTCGCCAGTGATGACGGTATCGTCGCCAGACTTCCGGATACCGAGGGCAAAATTCCGGACGCCGCCGTGTTTCTTTTCGACCCCGAAAAGCTCAGCCGACTGGTTCGGGATGCGGTCGGCAACTCCGCCCTTTTTGCCGCTCGTTTCCGCGAGTGCGCCGCCCGCGCATTGCTGATGCCGGGGCGCACGCCTGGCCGTCGTTCTCCGCTCTGGCAACAGCGCCTGCGGGCAGGCCAATTGCTGGAGATCGCACGTGGCTATGCGGATTTCCCTATCCTGCTCGAAACCGTACGCGAGTGTTTGCAGGACGTTTACGATCTGCCCGCCCTGGACAGGCTGATGCGCCGTCTGAATACCGGGGAGGTGCAGATTTCCGCGGTCACTACCGCCACCCCGTCCCCCTTCGCCGCCAGCCTGCTCTTCGGCTATGTCGCAGAATTTATGTATGAGTCCGATGCCCCCCTGGCCGAACGCCGGGCCTCGGTATTGTCTCTGGATAGTGAACTGCTGGGGAACTTGCTGGGCCAGGCCGATCCCGGTGAACTGCTCGATCCTTCCGTTATTCGCCGGATCGAGGAGGAGTTGCAGCGCCTTGCACCTGAGCGCAAAGCCCGTGGTAAAGAAGGCCTTTTTGACCTGCTACGCGAGCTGGGACCGATGACCCTGGACGACCTCGCCGCACGCCACCGGGAAAGCCGGGAGGCAGTCAGCGTCTGGCTGGATGAACTGCTGGCTGAACGGCGCGCCTTTACGCTTACGATAGACGACAGCCAGCGCATCGCCTGTATGGATGATGCCGCACGGCTTCGGGATGCGCTGGGGGTGCGATTGCCTGCGGATCTGCCCGATGCCTGGCTCAATCCGGTGGCGACACCGCTCGCTGACTTGTTTTTGCGCTACGTTCAATCCCACACGTTATTTACCGTCCAGCAGATCGCCCACGCGTTCGGCCTTGGCGTCGCCGTGGCGCAGGAGGCGCTGGAAAAATTGCGCGAACAGGGCAAAGTCATACGCCTGCGCGCCGGGCAGCCCGCACAGGCCGGGCAACCACATGCTCTCTCCTCCTCAGACTGGGTGGGCGAAGAGATTTTCCGTCGCCTGCGTATCCGCTCGCTGCAGGCTGCCCGTGAAGCGACACGTCCGGTACCGGCGACGGCCTTTACCCGCCTGCTGCTGGAGCGTCAGGGACTGCTTGCGGGATCGGATGGCAGCCCGGCGTTTCATAGCGACCTCTCTGGCGGCGTGTTTGAAGGCGTTGACGGTGTCCTGCGCGTTATCGAGCAACTGGCCGGACTGGGCTTACCGGCAACACTGTGGGAAAGCCAGATTTTACCCGCACGCGTGCGAGACTACGCCCCGGAGATGCTGGATGAGCTGCTGTCCACCGGCGAAGTGATCTGGTCCGGGCAGAAAAAACTCGGCGACGATGACGGGCTGGTCGCCCTGCATATCCAGGAATATGCTGCGGAAACCCTTATCGTGCCGCAAGACAGCACCACTCTTTCGCCACTCCAGCAGGCTATCCTGGGCGCACTGTCTCATGGCGGGGCCTGGTTCGCCCATCAGCTCAGCGCGCTTATCGAATCGCGTCGCGCCCCAGGCGATGAAACATTGTCGCTGACGGCTGATGCCCTGCACGAAGCATTGTGGGGGCTGGTGTGGCAGGGGTATATCACCACCGATATCTGGTCGCCTCTGCGCGCGCTCTCTCGCGCCGGAAACTCGCCTCGTCCCTCATCTCAACGTCGCGTTCGAAGCCGGCGCGGGCGCCCTGCGCTGGCCCCTCGCGCGCCCCTGCCGACACAGATGTCATTGAGCACGCCAACGCTTGCCGGGCGCTGGTCGTTATTGCACGCTGATACGCTCAATGACACGGAATGGTTACTTGCGCTGGCGGATAACATGCTCGACCGCTATGGGATAGTCAGCCGACGAGCGGTCATGATTGAGAATCTGCCTGGCGGCTTTCCGGCGATGCAGACCGTTTATCGCAACATGGAAGATGTCGGACGTATCCTGCGCGGACGTTTTGTGGAAGGTATGGGCGGTACGCAATTTGCCGAACGTCTGACCATCGATCGCCTGCGCGAGCTGGCGACGATTAAACCAGAGAAAGCCCTCTTCACGCCGGTCGCGCTGTCTGCCAGCGATCCGGCGAACCCCTTCGGTACGCAACTGCCGTGGCCGTCTCATGTCTCCTCATTGGTTCCCACTCGCCGCAACGGCGCACTGATTGTGATTGCCGGGGGGATACTGCGTCTCTACCTTGCCCAGGGTGGAAAGAAGATGATTGTCTGGCCTGACGATGATGACGCGATCGCCGGACAAGTCTTCCGGGCGCTGGCGGTTGCGCTTCGGCGAGAGCCGCGTCTGCACTTCACGCTGGAAGAGATTAACGACACCCCGGTGCGCCAGATGCCGCTTTTTACCCTGTTGCGTGACGTCGGTTTTTCGAGTTCACCGCGCGGGCTGGACTGGGGTTAACAACATTCCACTCTTTACATCAGTTCACTGGCGTACGCGCAAATCAGTTTGCGTAGCCATTTTTGCGCACTGCCGCCATCGGAACGGCGATGCCAGAGCAAATTAAACTGAATGGCGGGCAATTCGACGGGCGGCGCAAGCATCACCACGTCCCTACTCTGCTCGCTGGCGAGCACGCTACGCCTGAGTACTGTCGCGACATAATTTGTCTGTTGAACAATGGAGGAGACGGCAACCATCACGGGTAACGTCAGGCGAATCTCCCGGCGTAGCGCTCTGGCCCGGAGCCACTCATCCACGAGGCCATAATGATTCCCCTCCGGCGACACAAGGATGTGTCCCATAGTGAGGTAGGTTTCGAGTGTCATGCCGTTGCGCGCTGCGTCGCTGTCACCTCGCACCAAGGTCACAAACTCGTCGCTGATAAGCGGCTGTGAAAGAATTCGGCTCTCCGACTGAGTGGGCGCAATGCCGATAACCAGATCGACTTTGCCGGCATCGAGCATCGACACTGCCTCATCGCGATCGACAAAGGTGTGCACATGAAGGGTTACCCCAGGCGCGTGCTGGCTAATAGCGCGCATGATGCCCGGCAGCAACACCATCGTCGGGTACTCAGACATCCCTAGCGTAAAGGCGATTTTTTTCTCGTGCGGCGCAAAGTCGTCATCCGGCGTCAGCAGGTGCGTCAACTCCTGTAGCGCTTTCGTCACATGAATCGCAATCTCCTTCGCCCTGGCGGTCGGCACCAGACCAGATGCGCTGCGAATAAAGAGCGGGTCGGCAAAATGTGTTCGCAGGCGCGACAGTGCTGCGCTCATGGCCGGTTGGCTCACCGAGGCCCGAATGGCCGCACGGGTCACATTCTGTTCTTCCATCAGGGCATCGAAGGCCACCAGCAGATTCAGATCAAGCCCTCTAAAATCCATAGAACGAATATTCCTCTATATCTGTTATCTATTTCATTTATAACACTTGCCGATGGGATACTGACGGCGCAATACAGTTTTCTCTAAAAAAAGCCCCCAGCCAGAGGTAAAACAATGTCAGACAATCATGAAATCGCCCATCGTCTTTTGACAGAACGTAAAGCCGTCGAAACGCTCTATCAGGCCTTTAGCCTGCAACAGCCGGACTTAGTCAATGAGGCCGTCACCGCAGACTGGGCTGATATCCCGTTAGCGCCCGGCCAGGGCCCAGGACCGGAAGGACTCAAGCCTATCATTGCTATGTTTGCCGAGGCGTTCCCGGATGTTCGCATCGTTATTCATGATTTAATTCAGGTGCCGGGCCAGATTGCCGTTCGCGCCGAGATAACCGGCACGCATAAAGGCACCTTTATGGGTATTGCCGCAACGGGCAAAGCAGTGAGCATTCGCCTGCATGAAATGCATCAGCTTAACGGTGAGCGTATTACGACCACCTGGCATATGGAAGACTGGCTCGGTTTATTTATGCAGTTAGGACAGTTTCCGCCACACCCGTGATTTTCTCTGCTTTTCGCATCCTTTCGCGGCGTAACGGCCCCGAGAGGATGCGAATGTTGTTAAAGCATCCGCTGAGCGTGCCGTTAATAGAAAGAATGGACCTCCGGAGTGATACGCATGCTACGACCAACCCTGACAGGTAATGCCCGCTTTTTGTTATCCACCGCGACATTGGACACGACGTCCCGAAACCGTGAGCAAAATTCAGCAAGCCCGCTTCCCGAACAGACGCCCCCTCCTGCTGACAGTACGGTCTCATTAAGCCAGCAGGCGAAAGATTACTTCGCCAGTCTCCAGAACGATCTTGAAGCCCTTAACCGGTTAGACGAGTTCAGCGCCGCCTCGCGCAAAGCCGACGCGCGCGCCAGACTGGAGGCGATAAAGCGTGAAATCGAGCGTCTGAAAGCCTTGCTGATGCGTTTTGGCCACGCCTCGGCTTACGTCCTTAAACAGCTCAAACAACTCTCGGCCCAGTTGGGTCAGGCGGCATCGCAACTCGGGCAAAGTGACAGCGCCGCCACCCCTCACAGCAGTACGGCGGCTTATAGCGCTATCCAGTCTCTCACCGACGGTGACGCCGGGAGCAAAACCGCTACGCTTGCTGGGCCGCAGTCCTCCATTGATGACCCGGCAAACGACGAATCAGCGAGCGATGGCAGCGAAACGGATAATAGCGCCAGCAGCATGCAGTCGATTTATAGCGGGATCCGCGAACAATTGCAGGAGCGCGATTCGCGCCATAAAGACGCGCAACTGTTAAAAGATGTCGAGCGTGAGCTGCGCGCATTGCTGTCGATGGTCAAACGTAAAATGCGCGATGATGACAAAGATGACCCCGCTATGAAAAAAGATATCGACGCGGTGCAACAGCAGCTTGATACGGGCGCCCAACAGATGGCTTATCAGAATACCCCCTGATCCCGTTCGTAAGCCTAGAACGGCCAGGCCCTTGCCACGCCCGGCTCCATTAACGAAGGGGGCGAGCTGGGTTATTCGCTTGTGCATGCTTTCGGCGCCGTGTTCGATAACCCAGCGCTGATTGCCGCCGTCGCGCCACTATCTCCCGGCACTGCGCATACAGGTGTTGAACGTGGTGGATTTAATGGCACTACAGACACAGGATCAGCATCCGCATGGCCTGAGTGAAGTGGCATTCGATACCCTTTTTACAGGTGATAAACCGGTTATCTTTGCCTTCCACGGCTATCCGAGCCTGGTTCACCGTCTCACTTATCTGCGTAATAACCATCAAAATTCTCATGTTCGCGGTTTTATGGAAGAAGGCATCACCACCACGCCCTTTGATATGACAGTGCTCAACGGGCTCGATCGTTTTCATCTGGCTCAGGAGGCGCTTTTACGCGTGCCGTCTTTGCAGGGAAATGTGGAGGATATTCTGGAGGCGTTACAGCAGAAAATTGCCGCGCACCATCATTATGTTCGGGAATATGGCGAGGATCTTCCTGAGGTACAAAACGAGAAATGGCCTTCCCGGCAAGGGGAAGGCACGGTTTAAGAATAACGAAATACCGTGGTTTTCTTGCCCCGGTATCAGGCGACCATTTGCAGACAAGCTTGCGCACAGGTCCGACAGGCCTGAGCGCATTGCTGGCAATGTGCGTGCTGATGCTTCCCACACTCTTCGGCACATGCTCTGCAGACATCCACGCAAATACGGCAAAGCGGCATAATATGATCGCTTTCCAGCGTCATGAATTGGGCCACCAGGCGACACAGGGCGGAACACTGTACATCCAGCTTGATGCAAGCGCGCATCATCGCAAGGTCGTCTTCGTTCAGACAGCTTGCGGCACAGTGCTCGCAGGCTATGGCACATTGATAACAGGCATCAATACAATCCTGATGTTCGGAATGCATATTCGTCTCCTCATGTTGATGAGCGAATCACCCTTTCTGAAATTCGCTCTCTCACGCAAAATCAACTTCTTATGTTCCGATGTCACGCTCGGCAACGGCGTATTAAACAGCGTAGCAAATCAAAACAGAGAATCGCAGATCCACCAGGCCATCGATTTACTATACCGTCCTTACTGAGCGTAGAATTTATTCCCTTATCATTTGTAAAGATTTGTATAAATGCGACTTTTAGAACATAGAAAATCAGCAACATCCCACAACTAATAACACATGCAATCAATATCACTCCATACACTTTCACGCCAATTCCATTGATTCAATAAACTTTTATTTGTAATGCAACTTTTTATTGCGATAAATCGCAGAAAATTCCCCTTATCTTTACGACCAAATGTTTCCGCGCTACGCTTTGACGAATTTTTAAGAACAACTAGAGTTAATTCCTGAACGCGATTGACACGGTATTCATTGCCGTATCGATTATATTAAAACCCATACGGGAGATATAAAATGGCGGAACAACATAGAGGTGGTTCAGGTAATTTCGCAGAAGATCGTGAGAAAGCCTCAGAAGCAGGAAAAAAAGGTGGTCAGCACAGCGGCGGGAATTTTAAAAATGATCCTGAACGCGCATCAGAAGCGGGTAAAAAAGGTGGCCAGAACAGCCACAGCGGCGACAAAAAATAATTGTTCGCTCTACCTCCTGAAGATTCGGCTCTGACCGATATTTAATAAACGAGTCGCTAACGGCTCGTTTATTATTTAGAAACATACTTACAACCGTACAGATAACGTTAAACCATCTGTTAATCCAGGATTTATCACATGAAGCCGTCAGTCATAATATTGCAATGTACTCGCAACTCAATCGTAAAAAACAAGAGAGTTTTTCATGTCAGTAAAAGGCACGCCACAACAGAATGAATCAGACATAGCAGAAAATGCTGTCGTTTATTCTCAAGGTATCATCACCATTCATTACTATAACAATGACGATATACCGCTTCGTCTTACCCCCTTGCAGTTACGGCTGGTGCAATATTTAGCCAACCGTAAATTATTGAACGACGGAGAATAAAAACGACGGGAATTGCGGTTTCTGCGCATCACTCTTCTTCGCCCGGCACGTTGATTTATTCGATCCCACTGGCTCACTGGTTCTTCCGCATTTTATCGCGGCAATGCCGTCACGTTGCCGATCACGTCTTTATGGCATACAGACGTGATCAGGCGCTGTCTGAGCGCAACTCTGTATAAGGTTTGTAACCCCCGCAAACGCATGGCCATTTCCCTGCTCCAGCCGTGGTACACCCTCTATCAATTATCGTATTCAATCAGAACGTTTCTCTCCCACGGACACGCAATGCGCACACCACCACCAAATGAGTATCTCCGTCATTTTTCAATAATTTATTCACATAGCGATCCTCTGAGATTAGTCTTAAAAACATTAAAATACGTTATCAATCGCAGACAAATAAAGCGCGATAAATGTCAATTAATGTCAAGAAAAGCCCCCTGGATCCCTGGTTTTGATAGATGATAACGCAGGTTATTAATTCTTTTGCATTGAATAATGACTTAACCTCCTTATTTGAAAAGATATATGCAAAATACCACTAACGCTTAAAATAAAAGCAGTTGGTTAATTCTCAGTCAGAAATAACTTTCCCGCTTCGCTTTGACTAATTTCAGTACTCGGCTAATTTTGAATACGAACACCGACGACATGAGATGCAAAATATGTCGTTTTATTTAAACAACGAAACTGGAGAAATAACATGGCTGAACATCGTGGCGGTTCTGGTAATTTCGCAGAAAATCGTGAAAAAGCATCCGAAGCAGGTCGTAAAGGTGGTCAACATAGTGGCGGTAATTTTAAAAATGATCCGCAGCGCGCCTCTGAGGCAGGAAAAAAAGGCGGTCAGCAAAGCCATGGCGGCGGCCGCAAATCGGGTAACTAAGCTTTCGCCGATTTTCGATATTTAACGTTTAGTTAAATAACAATATTGATAGCGAGTCGAGTTCGACTCGCTATTATTTTCGCTGACATCGAGGGTAATATTTATGCAAATCAACTCACTGACTGATTTCTTTATCCATAGTCTCTCAGATATTTATAGCGCAGAAAAACAGCTCACTCGTGCATTATCGAAACTTGCCCGCGAATCATCTAACCCTGAGCTCGCTGATGCGTTTAAAAAACATTATGAAGAAACTCAGGGACAAATTGAACGTCTCGACCAACTCATTGAAGCCGAGCCGAATATTAAGCTCAAGCGTATGAAATGCCATGCGATGGAAGGGCTTATTGAGGAAGCAGGTGAAGTCATCGAAGCGACAGAGAAAGGGAGTGTTCGTGATGCCGGGCTTATTGCTGCTGCGCAGAAAGTGGAACATTATGAAATTGCTTCTTACGGCACGCTCTGTACTCTGGCAAGCCAGTTAGGCCTTAAAAAAGCGCATGACCTGCTTTCCGCGACGCTCGAAGAAGAAAAAACCACCGACAATCTCCTGACCAAAATTGCAACTTCATCGATTAATAAGAAAGCTGAAGGCAAATAAACGCCCTCGTATTTCATTCGCTTAATTTCAATTACTGGTAAGTAAAAATGACGATGAAAGGAAAAGAACATGACCCCACAAGAGAATTATCACGACTGGTTGCGCGATGCCCACGCGATGGAAAAACAGGCCGAGTCAATGCTCAGCGCCATGAGCAAACGTATCGATAATTATCCAGACCTGCGTGCGCGAATTGAACAGCATCTGACGGAGACTCAGGGGCAAATCACTCTTCTTGAAGAGGTGCTTGATCGCAACGGCATTAACCGCTCCATCATGAAAGATGCCACCAGCAAAATGAGCGCCATGGGTCAGGCCGCAGGCGGCATGTTTGCCTCTGACGAGATCGTAAAAGGGGCGATTAGCAGCTACGTTTTCGAGCAGTTCGAAATCGCCTGTTATACCTCTTTAATCAGCGCGGCAAAAAAGGTCGGCGACGTTGCAAGCGTGGCAACCTTCGAGCAAATCCTCGCCCAGGAAGAGGCAATGGCCGACTGGGCACGTAAGCATCTGCCGGATGTGACCGAACAATTTTTACTGCGTGATGCCGCCGACGGCGTCGAAGCGAAAAAATAACACGCCACATCAGGAGACACTATGTTTCGACACGTTAAACAGCTGCAATATACCGTTCGCGTCAGTGAACCAAACCCCGGCCTTGCCAATCTGTTACTGGAACAGTTCGGCGGACCGCAAGGCGAATTAGCCGCAGCCTGCCGTTATTTCACCCAGGGGTTGGGTGATGATGACGTCGGTCGCAAAGAGATGCTCATGGACATCGCGACCGAGGAGTTAAGCCACCTCGAAATCATCGGCTCCCTGGTAGGCATGCTCAATAAAGGCGCTAAAGGCGAGCTGGCAGAAGGGACGGAGAACGAAGCGGAGCTTTACCGTTCATTAACGCAGAATGGGAATGACAGCCATGTCACCTCCCTGCTCTACGGCGGCGGCCCGGCCTTAACAAACTCATCGGGTTATCCCTGGACTGCGGCTTATATTGATACCATCGGCGAAGTCACGGCAGACCTGCGTTCCAATATCGCCGCCGAGGCGCGCGCCAAGATTATTTATGAGCGTCTGATTAACGTTACCGACGATCCGGGTGTGAAAGACGCGCTGAGTTTCTTAATGACCCGTGAAGCCGCGCATATGCTCTCCTTCGAGAAAGCATTGTATTCGATTCGCAACAATTTCCCGCCGGGCAAATTGCCGCCTATCGAGCAATACACCAACGTCTATTACAACATGTCCGAAGGGGATGACCCGCGTGGCAGTTGGAATAGCGATGAAAACTTTGAGTATGTTGCCGATCCGCAACCCGCCGTTGACGGCGGCGATGGCCTGGCCTCTGTCACCCTCAGTAAAGAGCAACAGGCGCTGGTTAAAGCGATGACGAAACGTACGCAATCCGACCCTTCTGTCGACCCCCTTACCGGCGCCGAACTCGGAGACGGGGAACCACAACCCAAATAACAGCTGCAGTCGCATGCCTGTGTTATTCACCCCTTAGCTAAGGGGTGTTTTTTTGATAAGGGGATCGCGATGTTGGAATTAGATGCCTTCCATCTGGCAAGAATACAATTCGCCTTTACGGTCTCTTTTCACATTCTCTTTCCGGCTATCACGATTGGGCTTGCCAGCTATCTCGTGGTACTGGAGGGGTTATGGTTGAAGACTAAAAATCCTGACTGGCGCGCGTTGTATCATTTCTGGTTAAAAATTTTTGCGGTTAACTTTGGGATGGGGGTCGTGTCCGGTCTGGTGATGGCCTATCAGTTCGGAACTAACTGGAGCGGGTTTTCCCAGTTTGCCGGCAGCATTACCGGTCCCTTGCTGACCTATGAAGTCTTAACGGCCTTTTTCCTTGAAGCCGGTTTTTTAGGGGTGATGCTCTTCGGCTGGAACAAGGTAGGCCCGGGTCTGCACTTTTTTGCTACCTGTATGGTGGCGCTCGGCACATTGATGTCCACCTTCTGGATCCTGGCCTCCAATAGCTGGATGCATACGCCACAAGGCTTTTCGATTGTTAATGGTCAGGTGGTGCCCACCGACTGGTTTGCCGTCATCTTCAATCCCTCATTCCCGTACCGTTTGCTGCATATGACGATTGCCGCCTTCTTAAGTAGCGCCCTCTTTGTCGGCGCCTCGGCGGCCTGGCATTTATTACGTGGTAATGACACCCCAGCCATCAGAAAGATGCTTTCGATGGCGATGTGGATGGCGCTGGTGGTAGCCCCGGTACAAGCTTTTGTAGGCGATATGCATGGACTCAACACGCTTGAACATCAACCGGCCAAAATCGCCGCCATTGAAGGACACTGGGAAAATCCGCCCGGTGAAGCCACGCCTTTATTGCTTTTCGGTTTGCCGGATATGGAGCAAGAACGGACACGTTACGCTGTTGCCATTCCCGCCCTGGGCAGCCTGATTTTGACCCATTCCCTGCATGAACAGGTGCCGGCGCTAAAAGACTTTCCAAAAGCAGACAGGCCAAACTCCACGATTGTTTTCTGGTCTTTTCGCCTGATGGTCGGGATGGGATTACTGATGATCGCGCTGGGTATTCTGTCGCTGTGGCTGCGATATCGACACCGTTTGTATACCTCAAGGCCATTTTTGCATTTCGCGCTGTGGATGGGCCCGGCAGGCCTTGTCGCCCTCCTTGCAGGATGGGTGACGACGGAGTCAGGCCGCCAGCCCTGGGTGGTGTATGGTCTCCTGCGCACGATTGACGCTGTCTCCTTACACAGCACATTGCAAATGAGCCTGAGTCTGGCGACCTTTATTATCGTCTACACCTCCGTCTTTGGTGTGGGGTATGGCTATATCGCGCGGCTGATCAAAAAAGGGCCGCAGCCCTGGGATGCGCACCCCACCGATGGCAGACCTGCACGCCCGCTCTCAGCGGCTGGCGAAAGCTTGCAAACCGGGGAGAGAAAATAATGGGTATCGACTTATCGCTTATCTGGTTTGTTATTATTGTCTTCGCCACACTAATGTATATCGTCATGGATGGCTTTGATCTTGGCATTGGCATTCTGTTCCCGCTGATCAAGGACGAGGGGGAACGGGACATCATGGTCAATAGCGTCGCACCGGTCTGGGATGGCAATGAAACCTGGCTGGTGCTCGGCGGTGCCGGGCTGTTTGGGGCCTTCCCTCTCGCCTATGCCGTGATCACCGACGCACTGGCTATTCCTCTCACGCTTATGCTCATTGGCCTCATTTTTCGCGGCGTTGCCTTTGAGTTTCGCTTTAAAGCGACACCTCGCCATAAGCCTTTCTGGGACAACGCATTCCTCGCCGGTTCGTTCCTTGCCACGTTTACTCAGGGGGTGGTCGTTGGCGCAGTTATCAATGGTTTCACCGTTACCGGCCGAACCTTTAGCGGCGGCGCGCTGGACTGGCTAACAGCATTTAACCTGTTCTGCGGTCTTGGACTTGTGGTGACTTATGGTCTGCTTGGCGCAAGCTGGCTGGTGATGAAAAGCGCGGGCGCCTTGCAGCATAAAATGCGCGTTGCTGGCAGGACATTACTTTTAGGCTTGCTGCTGGCCATGGCGATCGTCAGTCTCTGGACACCACTGACCCACCCTGCAATTGCGACGCGCTGGTTCAGTTTTCCCAATCTCTGGTTTTTTGCGCCCGTACCTTTACTGGTACTGATTTTAAGCGTGGGTCTGTGGCGGACATTACCTAATCCGCATCATCATACCCTGCCTTTCGTGATGACATTGGGTTTAATTTTTCTTGGTTTTAGCGGACTCGGCATCAGTATCTGGCCAAATATTATTCCGCCCGATATTTCGTTATGGCAGGCGGCATCGCCGCCGCAAAGTCAGGGATTCATGGTGGTGGGCGCGTTACTGATTATTCCCGTGATCCTTGTCTATACCTTCTGGAGCTATTACGTGTTTCGCGGAAAAATTGAGCACGGGGAGGGTTATCATTGATGAACAGTAGACAAAGCGGCACGGCGAAAAAAATCACCTGGTTTATTTCGCTGTGGTTTGGCAGTGTGCTGGCTTTATTTATCGCCAGCACAGTAATTAAATTGTTGATGTCGATGGCAGGCCTTCATACCTGATTAACGAGAGGCGCTTACTGATTATCCGTTAAGAGCATCATTAAGGTTCCTAATGCGTAACTCGTTGCCTGTTTTATCACCGACTCGCTATCGCCCGCAAAACGTTTTACTTTGGCGACAACAACATCGTCAGGAAGCTGCCAGGCAAACCAGACCGTCCCGACAGGGGTTCCGTCCTCGCCGCCATCCGGTCCGGCATAACCGCTGATGGCAAGGCTGACATCCGCCCCGGAACGGTCGATAGCGCCACAGGCCATCTCTCTCACCGTCTGTTCACTGACAGCGGTATGGGCTGAAATCGTCTCTTCTTTGACGCCCAGAATCGTGATCTTGGCGTCATCCGTATAGGTAATAAATCCACTGCCATAAAATGAAGGCGTGTCGTCCGCGGCACAGAGCGCCGAGGCGACCAGCCCGCCGGTGCAGGATTCTGCCGTGGTCAGTCTTAATTTTTTTTCAGTTAATAATCGCCCCAGTTCGTTGGCGATAGACAAAGCGGGTGTCGTCATCATTCACCTCCTGTTAATAAAAAGGCGGTGGCGCAGGCTACCGCCATCTTCCGTTAGAGGGTCGCTTTTTCTGCGTCCAGACCCGGTATCAGAATAACTTTACGGCACTCTTCCTGACGCTTATCGAAGATTTCATATCCCCTCGCCGCCTCTTCAAGGGAGAGATGGTGAGTGACAATCTCTTCCGGTGAAAGGTGTCCCTTGTCAATCAGTTCAAGCAAATCAGGCAGGAAAGCATGGACATGGGTTTGGCCCATTTTGAAGGTCAACCCTTTATCAAAGGCATCGCCAAACATAAAGCCGTGGATAAAACCGGCATAGACGCCAGGTACGCTCACAATACCGCCACGGCGCACAGCCGCAATGGCTTGCCGGAGAACTTTGCCGCTACTGCCTTCAATCTTGAGGTTGCTCATGACAGTTTCGGTCAGGCTCCCTTTCGCTTCAAAGCCCACCGCATCAATCACCGCATCGACACCACGATGGCCCGCCGTGTTTTCAATTATCCAGGCGGCAGGATCGTCATTCTTGTCGAAATTAATGGGAATAACGCCATAGCGTTGTTGGGCAAACGCCAGCCGATAGTCATTGTGATCAATCATAAAAATCTGCTCGGCCCCATTCAGTCGCGCACACGCCGCTGTCAGTAATCCTACCGGCCCGGCGCCGTAGATTGCCACGCTCGCCCCTTGTTTTACCTCCGCATTTTTCACGGCCTGCCAGGCCGTTGGCAGGATGTCGGAGAGGAACAGCACTTTTTCATCCGGTAAGTGGGTGGGGACTTTGAAGGGACCGGTATTCGCTTTCGGAACACGGACGTACTCCGCCTGCCCGCCGGGAATACCACCATAAAGGTCACTGTAGCCAAACAGGGCCGCAGGGGGGGTGATGCTCTTGCGGTTAAGGGCAGCGCCCTTCCCGCTGTTGGTATTTTCGCAGGCGGAGTATTGCTGCAGTCGGCAGAAAAAACAGTCGCCGCAGGCAATCACAAACGGAATGACAACCCGATCGCCAGGACTGACATTTTTTACTTCCGGGCCTGCTTCAACCACTTCGCCCATAAACTCATGACCAAAAATATCGCCATGATGGGTGCCAGGTATTTTACCGTGATAGAGATGTAAATCTGAGCCACAAATAGCCGTTGCGGTTACCCGCAGAATAATATCATCAGGGGCTTCAAGGCCGGGGTCGGGCATCGTATCAACTTTAACGTTATGAGGTCCATGATAAGTGAGTGCTTTCATAGGCGCGTCTCCTGATTAACGGCGTCGAATAAACAGAACGGTAAATTTTGCGTATTAATCTGAATTATCTGCTGCCCTTTATTTAGGCCGCGTTGATTGCTCATCACCCTATTTATCTGTTAAGAATATAAAGGATAGAACAAAAATAGAGATTCCATTTAAACCCCCTCGCGTTAGCCAATAAAATAAAAACAACAAGCGCAGCGGAATCTTTTTTAAAAAATATATTTGCCGAGCACGACAGGAATGACTGATATTGTTGGGCGAAGGATTAATGAATCTTGCCGCTAAATACGCGAAACGCCCAGGTGTTATAGGCTACGGTTATCGGCGCTAACAAGGCTGGGTAGAAAAGAAGAAATTGATTATAAAAGGCCACCCTACGTGGCCTTTACACCCTTCTATTTTTTAACCGGATCAGGTTTTTTATCACCGGACTCAGGTGCTTCGCGGGGATCATCTTTTTCAATATACTGCATACCAGCCTCCTCCTGTTTTTACTAAGAGAGTAACTATAGGCGTTGTGGTGAAAAATATGCCAGGCGGCAAACGCTACGTTAAATCTGAAATACCGTTACGCTTGTTGATTATTGCGTATGGCTTATGCATCAATTAAAGCAAACATATAAGAGGGTTACATTGGGCATCTCCTGTGACCCGATAAAACAGACCTGCTGAATAAGCAGGCCTGTGAAAGTAAAATACGGGAACGCGAATATCGTGATTAAACACTGTTTAATTACGGTAAGGCATACGCCATTAATGCATCTCCGGAGCGGGTACCCAGACCACCATGCCCACCCGCAGCAATGACCACATACTGTTTGCCGTCATCGCCCTGATAGGTCATCGGCGTCGCCTGCCCTCCCGCAGGAAGCCGCGCGCGCCAGAGTTCATTACCACTGGCTTCATCAAATGCGCGCAGGTAATCATCTGCAGTAGCGCCGGTGAAAATAAGCCCACTTTGTGTAATGACATTACCCCCCATCATAAAAATCCCCGTCGGCAGAGGCAGATTGGTATGCGTGCCGAAAATGTTCATATCGCGGGTGGTTCCCGCCGGACGTTCCCAGATAACTTTTTTGCTTACCAGGTCGATGGCATAAATTTTCCCCCACGGCGGCGCGTTACAGGGGGCGTCCAGCGCCCCCAGCCAGGGCTTAACGATTGCCGCCCAGGGGGTGCCATATTGCGGCCCGACAGAAAACTCTTTCGGTTTGGGATAGGGTTTTCCACTGCCCCAGCCGGCCCATTTCTGCATTAACCCCTGCTTAATCGCCTCCTCGCTCTTCATGACCTGCATGGTGAACGGGATATAGCTGGTGTTGGCAATAAGCACATGATGACGCGGATCGACAGAGGCGCCGTACCAGTCGATCACCCCGTCAAATGCCGGATAGGCAATGGAGGTGCCCTCTGCGGGCGGCGTAAATTTGCCCTGATAGCGATAACGGTGGAACTGGATGCGGCACCAGAGCTGATCAAACGGCGTGGCGCCCCACATGTCGGTTTCGCGTAAATCAGCCGGAGAGAGATCCGGCATCCCCACGGAATCGGGCTGTGTCGGGGATAATCGCTCGCCCGGCAGTGAGGGACGCTGTGGAACAGGTTTTTCGTTAACCTGCGCCAGTGGTTTGCCCGTTCGACGGTCAAGTAAGAATAACTGCCCCATTTTGGTGGTCTGCACCAGCGCGGGTATCGTTTCACCGCCATCACCTGGCAGGTCAATTAACGTTGGACCAATGGGCACGTCATAGTCCCAGACATCATGATGAACTGTCTGGTAATGCCAGCGCTCCTCACCGGTGCGGATATCCAGCGCCACAATGGCGCTGGAGTAACGGTCATCAAAGGGGCGGCGACCCGCACCATAATAATCAGGCGTGGCATTGCCTAACGGAATATAAACCAGGCCCAGTTGCGCATCTGCGGTATAGGTTCCCCAACCATTCGGCGTCCCACGGGTATAGTTCTCGCCGGGCTTAAGCGGCGCTGTCGGCGGAGTGCGCCCCATATCCCAGGCCCACGCCAGCTCACCGCTGTTAACATCATAGGCCCGTACGACACCAGAGGGCTCACCGGTGGACTGGTTATCGTATATCCACCCGCCCAGTACAATGCGCCCGTCCATGACCATCGGCTGTGAAGTAATGAAATGAAAGCCGGGCGGCACCTCGCCCAGATGATCGGTCAGGCTGACAAAGCCATGATTGCCGAAGTTTGTACAGGGCTTACCCGTCTGCGCGTTGAGCGCCACCATCCTGGCATCCGCCGTGGTGGTGATAATTTTTTGCGGGCACATCGTATCCCCGCTTTTTTCGCTCCACGCCACACCGCGACACGCCAGATATTCATTTGCCGAGGTATCGTTCTGTGGGTCGAATTTCCACAGTATCTTCCCCGTCGTGGCATTAAGGGCGATCACCTGCCGATGGGGGGTACAAATATACAGCGCATTGCCCACTTTGACGGGCGTCACTTCAAGGTTAAATTCACGTCCGGCTTTATCTTCTCCTTTTTGCATAACATCGCCAGAGTTAAAGCGCCACGCCAGTTTTAGTTGCGCGACATTTGCAGGTGTTATCTGTGCCAGCGGTGAATATCGCTGACCATCGGCGGTGCGACCGTAATATTTCCAGTCCGTTTCACCGTCCGCCAGAGAAGGCGTTTTTTCTGCCGGAAACGGTTGGTGATGGACAAAACGGGCATCCGAAATCTGCCAGCCACTCCAGAAAACGCCGATAATAGCGACCACATACACCAGAGCGGCGGCACTGCTGTTTCGTCTGGCCGGCGCTGAGCGCGTCAGGGGGCGTATCACCCAGGGCATGCTTACCCATAATCCCAAAAGCGCAGGCACCAGTAAGCGAGGCATCAGTTGCCAGCCATCAAGGCCAACTTCCCACAGGGACCAGATGACGCACAGGACAAAAGTGAAAAGATAAATCCAGACCCCGGCCAGATGCTTTCGCCACAACAACACGCCACTGAGTAAGAAGCCACAACCAAAAAGCAGATACCCAGGCGAACCGCCAATAAAGGCCAGCCAGCCACCGGGCAATAAAAATGCAAGCCCGAAGAGGAGCACCAGAACAGCGGTTACTCGCCCCCAAAAACGCGATGTTGTTTGTGACACAGCTCACCCCTTTTGTAAATTCACGTCAATAAAGCTTAGGAAATTTCACATAAGGCGTGTTCAAAACCAGAATCGGGAGTATTCAGACCATAAAATCTATTTACTTTCAACACGATGAGATGAGCGCTGGTGCGTTATGCGTATTGTCCGGCCTGGAAGAACGCGCGGTTAAGGACTATACCCTTTCGATGAACAGGCGCTGTGCAGAGGATTGAGGAGAGGTATGGGGTATCTGGCGTGGACTGCTGCAACCGGTGGTTTATTACTTTTGATGTCGTTGTCCTATGGCTGGATTAGCCGCGTACCGGTACCTGTCTTTGGGATGTATCTTATCGTGGGTATCGGCTGCGGCCCCTGGGGTCTTGACCTGATTAATCTTGATATCATCGAACACGCATCCTTAACCAGCCGGATAACCGAAATTGCCATGGCGGCATCCCTGTTTATTACAGGCCTTAAAATTCGTCTTCCGCTTAGCTCCCCTTACTGGAGAATGGGAATACTGCTGGCTCTGCCCGGTATGCTATTAACCATTGCGGGCATTATGGTTGTGGCCCATTTTCTGACAGATCTCTCCTGGCCCCTCTCACTGGCATTAGCCGCTATCCTGGCCCCCACCGATCCGGTACTGGCAAGCCTGGTGGCAATCAACGACGCACGCGACGGCGACCGCCTGCGAATCGCTTTATCCAGCGAGGCCGGGCTGAATGATGGCACCGCTTTGCCATTCCTGATGCTGGCACTGGTCTGGTATAAAGCAGGCGGTACGATAAGCGGGGATGAATGGCTACACTGGCTGAGCATTGACCTGGTCTGGGCCCTGGTGGGCGGTTTGTTGATAGGTTTTCTGCTTGGACGGGTCATTGGCCTTGCTGCGACTCGTTCCCGCCATGCGCAAGGGGAAGTGGCCCCCAGCGATTTCATCGCCTTATCCCTCATCTGCCTGAGTTTTTCGCTGGCCATGTCGGTGAGCGCTTCCGGTTTTTTGGCGGCGTTCGCCGCAGGCGTCGGCTTGCGTAGTGCGGAAGTGAGCGTGCAGAAACGTCATTCTGAGGAAGAAGGCCATGATTTGCCCGCTGAAATGCAGGTGAATCCCCATACCCGCCATGCGCTTGAAGAGCGCAACCCAATAAAGCAAGTCGGCCTGGTCATCGGTGATGCATTGTCTTTTGGCGATACGGTGGAGCGTTTGCTGGCAGCCACGCTGGTCACCGTTCTGGGGGTGACTTTCGCATTACACTGGGACGCCACGGCCCTGATGCTGGCATTGATTATCTTCGTTGTCGTGCGCCCGCTTTCGGTGTTTATCCTGACATGGCGTGCTAAAGAATCACGGTTCCATCGGATAAGTCTCGGATGGCTCGGCATCCGGGGTATCGGTAGCCTGAACTATATCGCTTATGCCTGGGTTCATGGTCTGTCGGGCGTCGATGCAAACAGAATGGCGGATATTGCCATCACGGTTGTGACCCTCAGCGTGTTTATCCATGGTATTTCGGTGACGCCTTTATTGACGCTACGCCGAAAGCGTGAAGAGGACCAGTAAGGCCGCTTTTCGCCGTGGTAGTCCCCGAACCAAGACGCCCCCCCCCTACACCGGGTAGCGATAATCTGGATTTGCGTGGCAAACCCGGCTTCACGCCTGCGGCGACCAGAAGAGTTGTCACTTGCCTCTATACTTAGTGTCGGAGGTTTTTGATGAGAACGTTTTTTAAATCTTTATTTGCCAGCCCGGACGCCTTATTGCAGGTGATGAGCCACAGTGAAATTCAGGACGCCATTGAGGATGGCGAACGGATTGTTGTTGATGCGGATGGTAACACGTCGGTGAATATCCATTGCCAGAAGGTCCAGGATGATTTCAAACGGCATGTTGATGCATTAAAGAGGGCTTAGGGATGGGCACAGCGATTTTTATGGTGTTGATGGTGTGTGGTTACTGGTATAGCTCGCACGATCTCTCCACCCGTTTCAAATTCAAACGCAGTTTTGGCTGGGATGTCTATTTCCTTGTCGCCCTTTATGGCTGCGTCTTCGTGTTACAGGGTATGCTGGCAACCGCCGTTTTATGGCTGGTGTTGTTGGTAAGCTCACTCGTCACGAATGCGTTACCCGGTATCTTTGGTCCGGAATATCACCACTGGCATATGACGTTTATGAACTGGACCTTTTTAGGCATCCAGGCACCAGTAGTCATTATGCTGGCCTTCGCCGTCGTTTTTTGTTTATGGCGTTCAAACTGGTCACCTGCCGCACGTCTTGATACCAGCGGGCGCAGAGAATTGTATAAGCATTTATCCCGCGCCAACGGTGTTGAGGGGCTGGTTTATCAGTGTATGGAGAAAGGCGATCTGGCCTGGATTACCCTGACGTCGCAACGTATCTATATTGGCATGATCCACACCGCCACCTTTGACAGCGCGGATGCCAATAACATTGTGCTGATCCCGATGCTGAGCGGTTATCGCGACCGCGAAACGCTGGATCTGCATGTGGAGCACAACTACAGCGCATGGTACGCCGACCATGACATTGACGTGCGCGCGGCGGTAGATTTCCGCAAAGTCCTGCTGCTGTCGCAGGTGGAAAGCTTGTCGCTGTTCCACCCGGCACAGGTGATGGCGATGGGCATTCACAAAAGCACGGACACCCCGGCGCAACATTTATAGCCAGTTGCGACCGGGCGCGGCGGGTTCAGTACGTTCAGGCGGGCGCAATGCTATCTGACGTGACGCGAGATGCGCGGCCCACAGCCCGGCAATCCATTTCACTCCCCGCGCGGTGAAGCGTGCCTGTGACCAGGTGCACTGATTTTCACCTACGCCATCATGCACCGTAAAATACCCGGCCTGGCTATACTGCTTCGCCGGGAGTAGCGTACCGCTGACGCGCTGCATAATATTGCGCTCGAGCAAAAACTGACGAAACTCGGGCTCTTTTGCCTTGAGCATTTTACAAAGCTGACGGAACCCCAGCGACTCATCAACATTGACGAACCAGTCAAAAAACTCAGCCTTTGGCAGCGTCAGCGCGAGCTGCGCTTCCGCCTGCTGACGCTTTTCATACTGCTCGGCCCACGCATGAGCCGCTGCCGCCGGGTTGGTGAAATCCGGCAAATTCAGGGTTCGTTCACGCTCTTGCCACTTGTCCAGGATATCGGCGGTAAAACCGGGCGAGATACGCGCTACGGTCAACACTGAATCCCGCTTATTAAGCAGAAACTCCTGACGCATCTCCCCTTCTCGCTCGTAGAGTTGCATCTGCACGGGTTGCGACAGACGCTGGGTCGTCTCAAGGCTTTTGACCATGCGTTTAACTTCATTGTGGGCTATCCCTGTCAGTTTTGCGATTTCACGGCTGCTCATCACTGACGACCGATCATTCAAATTGAGAGTATCCAAAGGAATCACCATAGCGTTCACCACTTATGCTAAAAACCACCAACTTGCAGAATTAGTATACAATTACCTGGTTAAATATCCAGTATAATTTTTAAACGCAGGAGGGGATGCTTTGGGAAGATGCCGGTAGTGAAAGTACAACATTGTGGGTGTGGAGAGCGCGCGTCGTTGTGCCACTGGCGCACTGAGCGGGATGAAACGCAAAAACGCGCTTTCTGAACGAAGACGCACCGGGCCATCAGGATACTCCGCTAAGCCGTCTTCCATGAAGACGGCTTACAACACCCTCTCCTGCTATCAGCGTCCCACTGCCGCAAGCGTCAGTAAATGGCCTTGTGCGTATCAGCCCGGCCCCTCACTACCCGCCGCCAGCAGGGGGACCAGGACATCGCTGATGGGAACGGGGATACCGTGACGGTGGCCGTAGCGCTGTATAACACCGTTGCGAATATCCCACTCCATTGGCCGGTTGGCCTGACGGTCAGCGAGAATCGAGGTCCCTAAATCGGCTGGCGCACGTTTAAAACCCGACACAATCTCCTGCGCGACCGCGTCATCCAGTTCCGCGCCTTCGGCCCTGGCAACAGTAAGGCACTCGCGCAGGTACGCCAGCGTCAGTTCGCTGATATCTTCACGGGTGAACATTCCGGCGCGGCGATTGGCAAGCACCATCAGGCCGGCAGATGCATTTTGCAGCAGCTTACGCCATGCAACAGAAGAGAAATCAGCCGACAGTTCAACCGCGCAGCGCGTGCCGTGCAATGCCTCAACGACCCGTTTTGCCTGCGGGACATCCGGCAGCGTCAGCCGCGGGCTGGCGCGCAACCAGACGGAAGCATCCGGCTCACGCTGTGCCGGAAACCAGACCACCGACGGCAGTATCGTTGCGCCATTGACCCAGGGCTCTAGCTGGGCTTTTTGTTCCACACCATTTTGCAGGGCGCAGACCACCGTGTTTTCATCACACAATGCCCTCAGCCAGCCCGCGCTGTCAGCATTCTGGGTTGTTTTCACCGCCACAAAAACCAGGCTGACGGGATGCTCGATCTTCGCCGGATCGGTTAATACCGGACCCGGCACCACAATTTCGCCCTCGTCGTGACGCAACACTAACGCCGGATGCGCCGTACGTCCGCAAAGTTGCGGCGCACGGCCAACTTCATGCAGTACGGCGGCAATGGTTGTACCAATCGCACCGGGGCCAATGAGCGCGATGGTCGGATGTTCTGACATCGTTGGTTCTCCTGATTCACTTAACCCATGAGCAGTGTGCCGGTGACAATCACCGCGCACGCCAGTAGTTTTCTGAACGTCAACGCTTCGCCGAAAAACAGATAACCGAGCGCAGCCACAAACAGCACACTGGTTTCGCGCAGCGCAGACACGGCGCCCATCGGCGCCGCAGCCATGGCGAAAATAATGATGCCATAAGCCAGTAGCGATACCAGCCCGCCTGCCGCCGCACTCAGTAAACCCGGGCGCCAGCGAAGCAAACTTTTACTGTCGCGCAGGCTGATATAAAGCACAGGCATCAGCACACCCCAGAGCATGCTCATCCACACGGTATAGGAGAGCGCATTACCGGAAAGGCGCACCCCCATGCCATCTGCCACGCTATAAGCGGCAATAAACGCCCCGGTCGCCAGGGCCTGTTTTATGCCCGGCATCGCCAGCCGACGGTTTCTGAATGCCAGCATCAGGATCCCGCCCGAGATAAGTAAGATGCCGCCAAGGGTATGAAAGGCGATTTTTTCCCCGGCGAAAAGCGCCGCCGTGCAGGTTATCAGAAGCGGCGACGAGCCTCGTGCAACCGGGTAAGTTTGACTGAGCTCGCCACTCTGATAACTGCGTACCAGACACCAGTTATAGCCCACATGCAACAGGGCGGACAGCAGCGCATATGTCCAGCTTGCGCGAGCGGGTAGCGGCAGAAACAGCGCGATGACGATGCTGGCAACGGCAATCGCAACGCACATGATGGTCATAGACCATAGCCTGTCTGTGCCTCCGTGTAAGAGTGCATTCCAGGTGGCATGCAGCAAAGCTGCAAATAACGTCAGTGAGATAATGGTCGCAGGCATGCACTGATGCTAAACAGCATTCATCCTGATGAACAGTGAAGCGTTGTCATCCTGGCATGAGCAAATACTCATACATTAACGATAATGCCGCTGTGCCTGCACGGACTCGTCCAGTAACCAATGACGGAATTTTATTATGTGCGGCTGCGTCTCGATCCCCTGCGGGCAGACAAAATAATAGGCCGCCGGTGAAGGAAACCGGATATCAAAAAGCCGAATCAGCGTGCCATCGGCAATCTCTTTTTCCACGTGTCCGCTACGCGCCAGCGCAATACCCTGCCCGAGAAGCGCGGCCTCAATGGTCATATTGGTATCCGCGAAGCGCACACTCTCGTGCAGGACATTGATATTGACGCCGGTTTGCTCAAACCAGGCATCCCATTTTGGTACCAGGTCAGCACCGTCACGCGTCAGTAGCGGGTAGCGCAACAGCTCGGCGGGTTCAGCAGGGGTGCCAAAACGCTGCAACAGTGACGGACTGGCCACCGGGAATATCTGTTCGCGAAATAAAAATTCGGTAAACAGCGCGGGATAGTTACCGTGGCCAAAACGAATGGCCACATCGGACTCGGTCCCCGCGAAATTGATGACTTTATCCGAACTGTCCAGTGACACCAGAATGTCCGGATGTAACCGCGCCAGGGCTGGCAGACGCGGCAACAGCCATTTCAGCGCAAACGAATAGGTGGTGTTGACACGCAATCTTACGCGGCCATTTTGTTCACGCAGATCGGCGAGGGTCGTATCCAGTTTGCTGAAAAATTCGCGCACCAGCGGCGCAAGCGCTGCGCCGGCAGGCGTCAGGCTCAGGGTCTTGCCGCGCTGAAAAAGTTGCAGCCCCCAGAGTTCTTCAAGGTTTTTTAGCTGATGGCTGACGGCGCTTTGGGTAATGCACAGTTCTTCGGCGGCCGCGGTAAAGGTGGCATGACGCGTGGCGACTTCAAACGCGCGTAAGGTGGCAGTCGGTGGAAGGTGACGCATGCTTTTCGCCCTGCTAATGAGTGATTACTCATATCACCATAGCGGTGCGCCTCTGCGCCAGCGAAATAACAGAATCGGCTACCCGGCATAACGCCGTGTAAACCAGTTGTCCTGCAACTGATTCACAGAAAAGGCAGCCGAAAAGACAGTTGCCGGAGAAATCGGTGGCACGGCGATAACTTACACGGACGACGAAAAAGAGGCCTGGGTATAGTCGCTTTTTAAGAGTGCATAGAGATACTCATCGCCCCATGCGCCTTTAAAGAAAATATTCTGCCGGTAATGTGCTTCACGGCGGAAACCGAGTTTTTCCAGCAGGTTCACCGCCGACGTGTTGCGCGTATCAATAACAGCGGTGAGTCGATGCTTTGCAAAATCATTAAACAGCAGGGCAATGAGGTGGTTTATGGACTCTCTGGCATACCCCTGTTTCTGATACCCCACATCAAAGGTCATACCCAGTTCGACCTGCCTTCCCTCATCAAAGAAATGGATACCCAGATCGCCGATCAGCGCGCCATCTTCCAGCCGCTCAACGGCCAGTTGATACCAGGTTCCCTCGCTGTTGAACGCCAGCGAACACTGTTGCGCATATAATTGCTCCGCATCATGCACAGTATAATGATCCCAGCTTTGAAACCTGGCGACCTCGGGCAGGCTACGGTAGCGCGCAAGCTGCGGCAGATCATCACGCATCAGTGCGCGCAATAATAACCGTGGAGTGTATAGCGGCAATTCGGGCGCCATGTTTCCTCTCTTAACTCATCCGGGCGAAATACCCGCATCTCCAGATTGAAAGCCCCGCAAACCATAACTTGCGAGGCAATACGCTTTCGTCTGTTTCTCTTTTCTACTAACAGGCATCCTGGTTTTCAGCCCGGATCGCTTCCAGCCCAACACGTTGCCCGAATGACAGTTCTAACGTGTTGCCGTCCGGGTCGGCAAAAAACACATAATAACCGACGGGGTCGCCCAGGTTTTCCGGCGCTTTTCGTAATACGCCGTCCGCTATTGCCATCTCGGTTTTACGGTCGATTTCTTCGCGGGTCGCACAAGCCACGCCAAGGTGGCCAAAATGCCCCAGCGGCGTATCTGTTACGGTATCCGCCTGAACCAGCACCAGCGCAAACGGGCGGGTACGATCGCTTAACCACGCGACCTTACGGGCATCCGGAATGCCGGGTTCGCGCTGATGTATCACCTCCATGCCTGCATAGCGGCGATAGAAAGCAATACTTTTGTCCAGGTCCCTGACCATAAAGGCAACATGGGTGAATCCAACATCGATCTCGTGCATATTCAGAATAACTCCTTGTCAGCTTGTGGCCGGCATCATAAAAGCTCAAGTTAACCTGAGGTCAACAACAAGATAATCGCCGTCGGCTACTAATATTTGTAGTGTTTCAGAGCAAAGCGCCCGGGCTTGCACGCTTCCTGATGCAAGACACTCTGCTGTTAAGGCGCTTTTGCCAGGGCGTCGGGATGGGGTGCAATTTCAGCAAGCAACCAGCGTTCAAAATCCTCCACCGCAGCATTATTCATCCCCGTTTCCGTCGGTTTGATTAAGCAGAATCTTTTGCTCAGGGTTGCTGATTCCGGCCAGGGTGAAACAAGCAGGCCATGTTTTAATTCATTTTCGACATACATCCGCGGCACCAGCGCCACCCCCTGCGCCGCCATCACGGCGGCTATTGCCATTTCATGCAGATCGTAGCGCACGCCCTGTCCCGGATTATCCAGGCTTATTCCCTTTTCCCGGGCATACAGATGCCACGCCTCCGGATTCTGTCGTCTGTGAATACGCGGAAGTGCGTTTAACTGTTGAAACATATCCGCTTGCGATAACAGCGAGGGATGACACACCGGAACCAGTGTTTCCTGAAACAGAAATTGCACGCGCATGCCCGCCCAGGCGGGGTGCTCAAAATGAACCACAGCGTCAAAGCCACTTCCGGTCAGAATAAAGGGGTCGGTGCTGGCCGCGATATTTAAGGTAATCTCCGGGTGCAACGACATAAAGCCTTTCAGCCGGGGAATGAGCCAGCGACTGGAAAAGGTCGGCAGGACAGCAATATCAAGACTCTTTCCCCCCTCTGGCAACCCCATGATGTATTGGGTATCCCTCTCAAGCCGCGCCAGGGTTTCGTGAACATGGCGAGCATAGCGGGCTCCGGCAGGATTAAGCTTTACGCGGCTTCCCGTGCGGTCAAACAGTTTGCAGTTGAGCAAAGATTCAAGGCGCGCTATCTGACGGCTAATCGCCCCTTCCGTCAGGGAGAGTTCCTCTGCGGCCCTGGCAAAATTGCCGTGTCGTGCGGCGGCATCAAACGCCTGCAGGGATGTGCTACTGGGTATTTTTCTACGCATAAACGGGACTCTTTTTCGCAACTGATTACGCCATTCAGTGAATTAATGTCACTGATTAATGAAATATTATCGATTTATCGCGCGTAAAACACCTCATAGCATGAGTAAAAATCATTAAGCAGAACTATTTATGATCTGCTGTTTACGCATGAGGAGTCAGGACAATGTTGTATTTCGTTGAATGCTCATATCGCGATCCTACGAGCGAGGGGGAATGGAATGAATTTTACAGTCGGGAAAAATTGCCAGCGCTGGTCTCGGTGACTGGATTTCGTTCGTCTCAGCGTTTTCGTGCCATAAAACCGGGCTGCCCTGCTTATCTTGCGATTCACACGGTGAAGGATGCCGATGTGCTTAGCAGTGAGGAATATCGACACAAAGGAGGCGGTAACTTCTCTCGCTGGCAGGTCTGGATCACTGACTGGCAGCGTAATCTGTATGCATACGATGCGTCGGCCCCGGCCGTTTCGTCAGATGAAATTCTGCTGCTCAGCGCCCAACCGAGCAGTGCTTTGGTCGCGGCGTCGATAAACCAGGCAACAGAAATGCACGCGGTCGGACTGGCGCGTTCTCCGGCCCGCCGCACGATGTGCGTGTTGCCGCGTGAATGCGCCTTACCACTGATACACATGCCTGATGTTTATCTTTACGAACCTCTGACATCGCAGCTGCAGCATGCTTTTGAGCATCAACGGGAGGTGTAAGACCATGCCCAACCTGACCTTTTATCTTTCGCAGGAATACGCAGGCCGTTTCAGCGATCTTCCCGCGTTCACCCGCATCTGCAGCGACCTTTGTCGAGACATTCTTGCCGCAGAACCGAACAACATACATATCATCTTCATCACGGTTAAACCGGGGTGCGGGCATCCGGTCTATGCCGAACTGTTTTATCGCCTGACAACACAGCGTACGCCTGAGGTGATGGAACATTTTATGCGCAAACTGGATAGCGCCACTCAGCAGGCCTGGGGATTCATGGCGCGTATTCGCTGTTTTGCATTTTCTGCTCCGCACCCGTATGCCCTAAACTGATTCCGAGGCCCTTATGAAACGCACCATCGAATAGACCTCATCTCCGGGGCGAAACGCCGTCACATTTTTACCGACCGCCGCAACAACGCCTGAGATGTCCGTCCCCAAAATAAGTGGAAAAGCGGGATCGGGCCGCCATTCAGGTGGCAGTGTGCGAAAGCCGTCGCGCAGGTACCAGTCAGGCGGGTTGAGGCTGGCTGCTTGCATATGCACAAGGACATCGTCGTTGCCCACTTGTGGCCGGGGTGTCTCTTCATAAAGCAGGTTTTCAGGCCCGCCAAACGCATGGAGTTGTACTGCTTTCATCATCTCAGTCATCATCATCTCGCTCTTAAAGACCTCAGGTGACAGAGCATAGGATCAATAATCCGGGTTGATAATATGGCTGGATTTCGCTTTACTTATGCCATGAAGGAACAAATCGGTTTAGACAGACTCACGGGTCTTATTGCATTTGCTCGCGCAGGCGCTCTGGGTAGCTACAGTGCCGCCGCCCGTTCGCTTTCTGTTTCCCCCTCTGCCATCAGTAAAAGTATTCAGCGGCTTGAGAAGCAGCTCGGCATCACCTTGTTCACCCGAACGACACGCTCGCTGGTGTTAACTGCCGAAGGGCGTGAATTGCACGAGCGGGCGTTACGATTATTACGGGATGCCGAGGAGATTGAACAGATAGCGAAACAGGCGCGTGCGGAGCCCGCTGGGATATTACGCATTGCCGCGTCACTGCCGGTGGGGATCCATGTGATTGCCCCTCTCCTTCCCGCTTTTTGCGCACGTTATCCAAAAGTGACGATTGATTTACGCCTGAGTGACCGGGTGGTCAGCCTCGTTGATGAGAATATTGATATTGCCATTCGACTTGGCGAGCTCGCGGATTCCAGCCTCCTGTTGCGTCGCCTTCCGCCCTATCAGATAGGTTGTTACGCCTCGCCTGAATATTTAGCCCGCTGCGCGCCTCCGCAACATCCCAATGATTTGTCCGGGCATACGACAATCAATCTGCGTTACCAAAATACAGGGCAGCTTTTTCGCTGGCCGTTTCGCGTCGGGGAGCGCGAGATAGAAATGGTGCCGTCGTCCACGATCATTGCGGATACCAGCGAAGCGGTCATTGCCGCCATTGTTGCCGGCGCCGGAATCGGGATGGCGGCGAATTTTATGGCGGCGTCTCGGGTAAGCGAGAAAAAGCTTGTTCCCCTGCTCGGCGATTTTGCGGTGGAGCGGCGCGATCTGTCGGCTGTCTGGCACGAAAGCCGACGCGCCAATCCTGCGGTACGCGCTTTTCTGGATCATATGCTTACCCCTTTTTGAGCCACCGGCCTGTGGCGATAGCACAGAGTACGGAGCACACATCACGGGATCTCATTGGCAGGTTGCAGCAGACCAGCCTGACGCTGCCGCTTCGCCTGCTCTACCGTTACTCCTTGCTGCCAGCCTCATCGTTATGGCTTCCGTGCAATTTGCACTTTCCCGGCGAATAGCCGAATTTACGCAAAAAAGCGCGAGAGAATGCCTCAGCGCTTCCGAAGCCAACCGTTGCGGCGACGGATTTGACGCTCCGTCCGGATCGTAATGTGGCCGCGCCCAGCGCTAAGCGCCAGCCGGTCAAATAGGCACCCGGCGAGACTCCGAGGGTTTTCTTAAAGACGTCGATAAATTGCGCACGGGACATTCCCGCAATAGCGGACAGGTCGGGGATCTGCCATTTCCGCGCCGGATCATTGTGTATGGCAACGAGGCTCATATGCAGTTTAGGATGAGCAAGTCCCGCTAACAGCCCCGCATCAACGGTTCCCCGCGCGATGGCCCGACGAATGGCTAATACCACGATGACTTCACACAGGCGTGTCTGTACGGTGCCGCCACCGCAACGGTTTACGTCGCTCTCCGCCACGATCAGTTCAGACAAGCCATGCAATTGCGGCATCTCAGCCATGGAAAAACACAGTTCATCGGGTAATGCTCCGACAAGGGGATTAGCACTGCCGCCAAAATCAACCCTGGCGGCAGCGCAGAGCGTGGCTCCGTCAGGCAGACCACCCGACGTTCTGGCCCGGTATAGCAAATGGGTCGGCCCGCCTGAGCGATTAACATCGATAATCAGCAGGTTTGCCGACGTTGCCGAATCGCAATGCTCCACACGGAGCGGGAAGGCCTGCAGGAAGGCCGTCAACCGATCATATCTTCGTGGAATATTCAGACTTTCAATCATGCTTTTCTCAAACTTTATCACCTGGAATCTTTTATTCTACGTCAACGGGAGATGATGACCCAGAACCTGAATACTTGCCTGGAGATGCTATGACACACGATTCTGCTGCAAAATTCGACGCCGCTCGCGCAGGGGAATACGCACGGCAAAGCCGGATTGCGCTGGCCGGATATGATGCCTGCCACGAACTTTCCGCGTGTATGCTCTCTGCCGTGCTGGGCGAAGCGAAGCCTGCGCGCGTGCTGGTGGTAGGCGCCGGAGGAACGGGCGGTGAGATCATCGCTGCTGCCACACTGGAGCCGCACTGGTCTTTTGTCGCCGTCGATCCCTCGCAACCGATGCTGGATCTCGCCCGTGACAATATCACCAGTGCCGGAATAGCAGACCGGGTTGAAACTTTTCCCGGTGCGGTTTCTGATTTGGAGGCCTCCCCTTCCTTTGATGCCGCCATCATGATTGGTGTGTTGCACCATCTGCCCGGCGATGAGGCAAAGCACGCTATTCTGGCTCAGATTGCGATGCGCCTGAAACCGGATGCCCCGCTGGTCGTTGCAGGAAACTATCGCCCTTACGCATCGCAACCCTTGCTGATGGCCGCATGGGCAAATCGTTGGCGAATGAACGGCGCGAAACCGGAAGAGCTCCAGTCTAAAATGAACAAAATTCTGCAGGGCGCAGAGCCACCCCGCTCGGAAGATGATGTCTTTGCCTTACTCGTTGATGCCGGATTTGAAGCCCCCCTGCGCTTCTTTTCCAGCTTGTTCTGGGGGGCCTGGCTGGCCCGGCGCATGTCAGCGGTAAAATGAGCGAAAGCGGATATTCTGCGGGTATTTTCTCGTGACGAGAACACCCGCCTATGCCAAATCCGTTTTCATTAGCCGCGTATTAAATACCAGGAGTAGTGCGATCCTGATTTTGCTGGCTGGCCTAATCCGTCGGGTTTATATGAGTCAAAACACCATAAAGCCCCGCCAATCCATCTGCGGACAGACACCTGAATGTCCATGACAATATCGTGTTAGCACGTTTTATCCCCACCAGCCCAGCGTCTGATATCCGTTATTTTTGGCGACCGGATGCCGGTACTCAACATATTCTTGGTTGTATATAAGCTGACCTTCGCTTTTTTATTGTCATCCTGACGCTCTATCTGAATAAAGGTGTTGTTAATCAAAAGCCCATCTGCAAGGAATTTTTGATTGATCTCGCCTTCTTTACGCTCCCCGTCAAACTCGCTTAATACAATGACCGGGTTGCCTGAATAGGCCTCATATTCCAGACACTGCCGTGCCATGTGCCTTAAGGTTCGATACGTATCCGACGGCCCAGCCATGCTGGTGAAACTGCCATCATAAGATGACTGGCTGCTTTTCAAATCGCTGATGGTAATGGCGCACCCGCTCAGCAAGATTGAACATAAGAGTGTAGCCAGAGTCAGATATTTCACTGTCAACGCCATTATTCCACCAGAGGCTCTCCGCTGGACTGGGTTACGTATTTTCATTCAACCGAGTTGACGGTGTGGAAACTCCACGGTCACCATGAGCCCACCCTCTGCAGACGTACTGAGGCTGACATTGCTGCTGTGTTGCTGCGCAACCGCTTTGACGATGGCAAGCCCGAGGCCACTCCCGCTTTGTATCTGATTAGGATCGCGAAAAAATCGATCAAACACGCGCGATCTCAATTCAACGGGAATACCCGGTCCGGCATCTGAGACACGTAGCTCAGTGGATTCATCTAATGCGCGGACGTCTACCTCAACCCGTCCGCCCTCAGGGCTGTACTTGACGGCATTTTCAATGACGTTGTCGATCAGCGACATCAGGCGCTCCCTGACACCGGTAATCCAGGCATCATCATGAGAGTAGAATTCAAGCTCAACCCTGCGCTCCGCGGCCAGCGGCGCCAGAACAGCCATTCTCTCCTGGATAAGCGTCGTCAGCGCCACAGGCTCCATAACAGCATCCATGCGCGCTTCACTGTGCATCAACAGCAGCAATTGATTGACGAGACGCGCCGCACGGCTATTGCTGCGAATAATTCCCGCCAGCAACGCCTGTTGCCTGTCACTGCTTACATAAGACTGCAAGGCCTCAACATTGATGCGCATCGCCGCCAGGGGAGTACGCAGTTCGTGAGCGGCATCGGCAATAAAAACCCGTTCCCTTTCCTTGCTTTCTCGCACCCTGGCCAGAAACACATTGATCGCGTCAACCATCTGGCGAAGCTCTCTGTGCTTTGGCACCTCTTTTAAGGGAGAGAGATCGTCTGGCGTTCGTAAGGAAACTTCATTAACCACGTTGTTCCAGGGGCGCATTGCAATGCGGATGGATAACCACGCAGGAAACAAAAGAAAAGGAATGCACACCAGTAGCGGCAATATGTAGTAGCCACGCGAATTAAGGTAAAAAAAGAAATTCCAGCCTGCGGCAGGGGTAACAAGCGTTACCTCAACATCCGCGTTATCTGACTTCAATGTACGACTGGTCCAGAAGCGCCCTTCACTCTGAATACGCTGAATTTCCCCAATTCGGGTATTTGTTACCGCGGTTGGCGCGCCAGCAGATGAATAAATTAGCGCTTTATTCTGGCGAACAATCAGGTTGATTGAGAGCGCTGGATCTTCACCGCCGCCATAGCCTTCCCGCAACGCCTTACTGAACGCGTCAAGAACGACAGTTCTCTCCTGCGGGCGCTCGTTCATACTTTGAACCAGGGTAAAAACGGCGTCATACGTCTTACTGCCCGTCAGTATCGAAGGGCTGCGCAAATCCTCCCACAAAACGAAAGTCAGAAATAGAGACCATAGCAGTGTAAGCAGCAGCATCTGGGCGACCATAATTCGCCGGACCAGCGTTGGGTGCCTCAGATTGCGCCAAAAATTTCGCATCAACCGTCCCCTTTCTGGATCGGCACGGTATCAATCACATACCCGACGCCCCTCACCGTTCTCACATAGCCTTCGCCAATTTTGCGCCGCAAATTGCCCATATGCACATCAAGAGCATTGCTCATATTTTCTTTTGAGCCGAATACTCTCTCTTCCAGAAACCTACGTGTCAGCACACGATCGGTGCGCAACATTAAAATTTCAAGTAGGGCATATTCACTTGCCGTCAGTTCAATATTACGTGCGCTGACTGTCACGCGTCGGGTCGGCACATGGAGCGTTAAGCCACGAATGTCTATCACCTCATCCCGAAAACCGTAACTGCGTCGCGCAAGTGCCCGTACCCTTGCCAGTAACTCAGCAAGAACAAAAGGTTTGACGAGATAATCATCCGCCCCGGCATCCAGCCCACTCAGGCGATCATGCAGCGTACCTCGTGCTGTCAGGATGATGACGGGGATCCCCTTGAGCTGCTGGCGCATGTACGCCATCAGGCTCATGCCATCGCCGTCGGGCAGTCCAAGGTCGAGCAGCACAAGTTCTGGCACGCAGGCATCGATTTGATGCAGCGCATCCTCTTTGCGGCGAACCCATATAACATCAAACCCTTGATCCGCAAGCGCAATACGTACGCCATTGCCGAGATCCAGGTCGTCTTCGATTAGGAGTATTTTCACAATAATGACTGTATCAACAGTGAATGAAGATCGTCTGAAGAAAAACGGTATCAGGAAATCTATCAGGTTTGCCGCAGCGGTACGCGCTTCAGTCTTTCTTCATTTTTGGCTCATAAGAACTTTAGGGGGAGCAGGCACACTGAGCGTTCTGGCGTGTAACAACGGTCAGTATCGTAATCAGTTGAATCTACAAGGACTTCTTTAATGAAAAATATAAACCTGCATCCTGAGTCCCCCTGTTCATTTCCGTGCCGCAGCCTGAAAAAAATGGTGCCGGGCGTTGTCCTGGCATTACTGACCACCCCGGTACTGGCGGCGGAACAGAAACAGAGCAACGAATTGACCCTGGGTGGAGGCGTGGATGTTGCTCCCTACTATTCGGGTTCGGATAAAAGTCGTGTCACCACTGCCCTGGTACTTGATTACGCTATGGCAAATGGTCTCTTCGTCAGCACTACGCGCGGTCTCGGTTACGGCAACAACATCGTCAAATTTAACTACAGCGCAGCGCTGAGTTACCGTGCAGGCCGTAAAGATCGTGACGTGGACAGCGACTCGATAAACGGAGGCAGCGATTATTTGCGCGGTATGGGCGATATCAAAGGTTCAGCTATCGGTGTACCGACCCTGGGATATGGGGTGACCGACTGGCTTAATGTGCAATTGCAGGCTGAGGTGCCTCTTTCTGAGCGAGACAATGGCACGGCCCTGCATTTTGGTATTGTCAGCCCGCTCTATAAGTCAGCGAAAAACTCCGTGACGCTGGCGTTAACCGGCAGTTGGGGGACGAGCAAGTATATGCAGACTTACTACGGGGTAAGCGCATCACAGTCGGTCGCATCAGGCTTTACGCGATATGATGCCGGTTCCGGCATTTATGCCTGGTCAACGAATATTGACTGGACGTACAAGGTTAATCAGGACTGGAGCGTGATTACCGAAGCTGGCTTTACGCAGTTGACGGGGGATGCACGTAATAGCCCCATTGTTCAACGTGAAGCATCGCCCACCGGAAGCCTGAAAGTGACATACCGTTTCTGATCGCTATTCGCGGTACGTTTCCGGCAAACTTATGGCTATGCAATCTCAATGAATCCCTTTCGCGCCGTCCCGGCTCAGATGACGGGGGGCGCTATTTCGGATGTTCTGTGAGTCATGGCCACGCTGAAATAACGTGGCCGGCGGGCCCGAGGGCTTCCGGCAATCATTTAGCGTAGCGTGATTTCAGTCTGTGGCGCGTTGAGTGCAGCGTTGAACAGGTGTTTACCCGGGCCTGTAAGCCATTGATCCAGTTTCATCATCTCACCGAACACCTTCTCCAGTACCGGAATATCGGCAACGCCCGCCACAATGCCATTGTCTACCAGTTCGGTAAGCCGACGAAGAAAGCTGTTTTGTGTTAATAGCGCATCGGGAAAGCGCTGATAGTGGATGGGAAAACCTGCGGCGTTTGAGAAAGCGCGCTCCAGATCCTCCCCTGTCAGCGTCTGGCTGGAGATTTCCAGCACTTTTCCGGCGAACTGTTGTGGGTGACACAGAATGCGGGCATTGATACGCCCGAGATCGTCCAGCGTAATCATTTGCATCGGCTGGTTACGCTGCATGAAGAAGGAAAAATTGCCGGTATTGAGCCCCATACCAGGCAGCATCAGCATCTCCATAAAGCTGGCCGGACGCGTGATCGTCCAGGAAAGAGGCAAAGAGCGGACATAATTTTCAATCTCCGATTTGCTGTCGAAATGTCCCATACCTGTGAGCCCTTTTCCGGCTGCGCCGGACGAGGAATAAACAAGATGGCTAACGCCGGTCGCAAGGGCACTGTCAGCGATGGCTTTTCCCTGAATTATCTCCTGCTCATCGCTTATTTCTCCCCGCGGAGAGCTGGTCTGAACGCTGAAAACGCCCTTAATACCTTCCATAGCGTGTTCAATGGAAGTCCTGTCAAAAAGATTACCAACCGCGAGCGTGATCCCTGCGGCCCTCAAAGCCTGAGCCTTTTCGCTATGTGGATCCCGTACAAAGGCCCTGACTTCCCGACCCTGCGCACGTAGCGCGCGAGCCACCGCCCCGCCCTGTTGTCCGGTGGCGCCGAAAACAAGAAATTCTGCTGTTTTATTCATGAAGGTTCTCCATAGTAACTATTGAAGGTGACAGTATGGAACTATTATGATTTCCTCCACAAGACGGCACATTTCTGGTCCCTGGTTACAGAAAGATAACTAACAGGAGCCTTCAACGGAGAAAGTTATGGCGCGTGAGATTAATGGCAGACCAATTATTGAAACCCCGGACGGACCGAAGTTGACGCCTTGTGCCCCGGGGAGTGTGCTGGAAAGACTGGGTGATAAATGGACGATACTGGTTATTTCTCTGCTGTCGCTTTCGCCTGATACCCCTATGCGTTTTAGCGCCATCCGACGCGGCATTCCCGATATCTCACAGCGTATGTTGACGTTGACGCTGCGCAATCTGGAACGGGACGGTCTCGTTAACCGTTATTATTACCCGGAGCTTCCTCCTCGGGTGGAATATCAATTGACTGACCGTGGCCATTCGATGCTGAAACCTCTCGCCGGGTTCACCGCCTGGATCAGGGATACATGGCAGGATATTGAGGCTTCCCGAAAAGCCTTTGATGAGGCGGCTGAAAAAAAGACGACATCGTCCCGTTAATTCAGCGCGATAAGTGAACGTTGTTAAAAGTCTTCTTTGTCCATCAACAGGGAACTGGTCACCAGTCAGGATGACATCTCAGCGGCCCTTTCGCGGGCCTGCTGGTTCGTGATTAATTTATCAGATGCCTGCCTGAGCGAGATGACTCTCCCTGAATGAGAAATTGAGCCTGGCATTTTTGGCATTACGTCATTATAAGTACACATACTCGATGACACTTACGCTACCTGATGAGCAATTTTATGAATGAAAACAATGTCTGGAACAAGGCCTATACACTCGCGGTAAGAAGCAAGCCGAAAGCAATCTGGCAAGCCTTTATTGACACCGATAACTGGAAGCAATGGAACCCCGGCGTAACGTCAATCACTATCGAGGGGCCATTTCAGACGGGAACCTGGTTCATTATGGCGTTACCCGACGGGGATATTATCCGTAGTCAGCTTACCGATGTTTCTGAGGAAAAATATTTCATTGATGAGACCTGGCTGGATGAAACACGGGTCAAAGTTGAACATCGCATTGAGGAATCCGGCCCCGATCAGAGTACCTTGATTTATGCTATCAGCGCCCAGGGGCCGCAGGCGAAGGCTTTCGGAGAGGGCGTCAGCGCGGACTTCCCGGAGGTGATGGAGGGACTGGCTAAGTACCTTGCCGCAACCGGTTCGATGTAAATGACATCTAAACGCAATAACCCCCTGCCCGGCTCTTTCGAAGGGACGGATGATAACCCTGGCTTAATCGCCACGGATAATGTAATCACTCCCGGGCCGTTGATGGACTGATACCGCCCGCTGTGGACATAAAGACGGCAGGTTGACGCTTAAGGTGTCGGCTATGAGTGAGGAGCAGGAATTAACGTTCATCATCAATAGCCGAGAAGCACGGTAGTCAACTAACAGAATGACTATCAAAGTCGTGGCGATTCACTGCTTGCGTTGACGTGACACGAATAACGTTTGCGTCTGACACAAACAGCGCAATCTCGCCTGCGGAAACGAGGAGCGAAAGACTATTCGCCTCCTCATCATCAATATATTACTCTGCGGCGCGCCTGCCCTGAAATAATGGCCTTATTCGACAATCTGCTTCGCAGAAGCTATAAGCGAAAGGCTTAATCAGTCCCTCAAAGAGTCAGTTCATAAACGACGCAGGGCACATCATAATGCTCTTCAATTGCCTTATACGTCATGCCAAGGCGCTGCATGACGCGATGCGAGGGAATATTGTCAGGATCGGCAACCGCAACCAGATACGTTGTACCTGTCCGCTCCACCGCGAAAGCAATAATCGCTTTGGCGGCTTCGGTGGCATAACCTTTGCCATGATGTTCCGGGACCAGACGCCAGCCAATCTCTAATGGCGCGCCATCTACGTTTGCCAGATGCTGGAGGCAGGCTGCGCCAACGATCTCTCCGGACGCTTTCTCTTTGATAACCCACCATGAGTACCCGTATTGCTCCCAGCGGGCCTGGACACGTCTGATACCTTCCCACGTCTCTTCCGGTGTTTTAGCAATACCCTGGTTGATATAACGCATCACACGGGGATCGCTATCCATTCTTCTTAAGCCTTCGTAGTGTGAGTCATTATAAGGTTCAAGCGTTAGACGCGCGGTGTCTAATTCCATCTGAGATTCCTTGTTACGTAAAGGTGTTGGCTTCGGTGACCTGTTCATCCTGAATCAACATATCACGATGCCATCAGCGCGTACGAACAGTCGCGTTGGCATGTCTGCCCGGACGCTGTACTTATTGCATCTGCATCGATCCATCCTGACTGCCGAGTGGGTCGTCGCCCTCTTTATTCTAACGGACCCGAAAATGAGTCGAATTGTCAGAACGCCTTCTCCCCGGGGTTTTTCAACATAAAGACAAGCAGCATACTGCAGGCAATGACCCCTGCTGCCAGTAACGCCAGTCCCTGAAAACCTGTAACGGCTAACGCCTGCCCCCCTGCAAGCGCACCGGTTCCAATCGCTGCGTTGAAAATGGCGACGTAGATGGCTGACGCGGGTTGTGCGGCATCACCGGCGCTATGAAGTAACCACGTCTGTAATCCGACGAACACAACCGAGATACCTGCCCCCCACATGGCAAGCAGCATCCCCGTTAACCAGAATGGAAGCGGTGCGACGCTGCCCATGCCAAGCATACCGAGCGCAACCGCGCTCAGGAGCAGCGAAGTGAAAATAAGGCTTTTAAGATGCAGGTCAATCAGCTTACCGGCAATCATATTGCCTGCCAGGCCCGAAAGTCCGAACAACAGCAGCAGACCTGATACGCAAGCCGCTGGCACAGCATGGACGTTTATCAGCAGCGGTTCCAGGTAGGTGAAGGCTGCAAAATGAGCCGAAATAATGCAGGCCGTTGCACAATACAGGGATATGAGCACGGGGTTTTTGAATATCCCGCAGTAGAGACGCAGCCTTAATGGTTGAGGCGCTGCCAGTGTGGGAAGCGTCCAGAATAACGCGCAGGCGGCAGCCAGCGCCAGCAACGAAATGAGCATAAATGCGTTGCGCCACCCGGCCAGACTTGCAATAAAACTCGACAAAGGCACACCCAGAACGCTGGCAGCCGAGACCCCGCCAAAAATGATGGATGTGGCAAGTCCAAGCTTTTCAGCCGGAACAAGCTGGGCGGCGACGATGCCAATCAATGCCCAGAAAGCTCCGTGCGCTACAGCGCCGACCATGCGTGCACTCATAAAGGTGCTCATGGAAGAGGAACAGGTCGCTGCCACACAGGAAAGTGCAAGAATAAACATCAGGCTAACAAGCAGAGCCTTTCGGGAAATACGCGCAGGTATCGCTGCCGAAAGCAACGCCGCGAGCGCGCCAACCCAGCCATAAGCGGTCACGACCAGACCCGCTGCGGATTCGGTCTGATTCAAATCCTTTGCTAACGTACTGAGCATACCCACCGGCGCAAGCTCGCTGGTCACGATGGAAAATGCACTGATCCCGAGTACGGTTACTGCCAGCCATGTGCGCACAGGCACGGAATTTACATGTACAGCCGTTTCATTCATAAAATAAATACTCTTAAAAAAGGGAAATTTCTCTGCGGCGTTTTTCGGCGACTGATTTCAGGCATTCGCGCCTTTGATTCCGTCCGGCGAGCCTCGTTCTGCGGCAATGTCGGTTACCTTGAGCGATGGCATCAGTTCAGGTTTTTGCATGTTTATCTCCTTATGGGAACTGCAGTATTAACTTGTTAAAATCGATAAAACAGACCTGAAAATGGAGAGCCGTTTTCCATAAACGGAAAAACTATGAGTGCCAATTTTAACTGGGACGATACGCGGATTTTTCTGGCAATCGCCCGTGCAGGAACCCTGAGCGGCGCAGCAGAAGCAATGGAAATGGGCATCGCCACTATATCGAGAAGGCTGGACAGGCTTGAGCAGTCACTGTCCGTGCCGCTTTTCAGCAGACATCAAAGTGGATACCGGTTGACGGATGATGGTGAGGCTCTGGTGGAACAGGCAGAAGCGCTGGAATATGCCGGTCTCGCTTTTGCTGAGAAGGCTAAATTACAGGGTAATGTCGCAGGACTTGTCCGGCTGGCGACATCAGACAATCTGGCAACACATTTTATTCTGCCTTCGCTGGAAGGGCTTATGAACACCTATCCGGAACTGCGGGTCGACGTGCTCAGCGGCGTGCAATCAGTGAATCTGCACCGAAGAGATGCCGATTTAGCGATACGTATGGTGAAACCTGACAGCGGAAATCTGACGTTAAAGCGTCTGGGAACCGTGGGGTTTGGATTGTACGGTTCTGATGCCTATCTAAAAAAAGTGCCTGGCGGGCCTGCGGGCTTATCTTTACCTCACGCGCACTATGTAGGCTGGCCGGAATCACACCAGCATCTGCCTGCTGCGCGGTGGATAACGCGTATGCTTCGCGGCAGGCCATGCCGTCTGGAAGCAAACACCCTTGCAGCCCAGGTCTCCGCGGTTTTAGCAGGCCTCGGTTTAGGCGTTTTGCCACACTTTATGGCAAGGCAAAACGGTCTGCGTTGCGTTAATCCTGATCCTGGCGTGGATCAGGCGTTATGGCTGGTGATGCATTCAGACTTAGCGGGGTCACGGCGGGTAAGAGTGGTTGCGGACCACTTAATTGCCTTATTTGGTGAACATAAAGCGTACCTGGCATTGCCCTGATTTTTGATGACAGAGCGTTTTCTGCATGTCAGATGAAAATTGAGATAATTTATGGATATAGCGAACTATTTAACTGATATCGACGGTATTTTTTATCGGGCAATCGATCCCGCTTATCGCAATTTTGCGTTATCGGGTTCCAGGGGGCCGGGCCGTTATTCAGACAGTGATCAACCCACACTGTACCTGAGTTCATCGCCAGAAGGGGTTGAGGCAGCGATGAAGTCCCACAGTGCTAACAGGCGTGCCAGCCTCGACATTGTCAGAGTTAGCGTCACCACTGATAAAATTATCGATCTCAGAAATGATGAGGCACTGTTGGCCGCGGGTATTGACCTTAGCGATGCTATCGCGCCATGGCAGGAAATTGTCCGCGAAGGCGGTGTTCCGCGGTCATGGAAAGTCCGTAAACGTCTGGAGTCGCTTGGGATAAAGGGGCTCATTGACCCTTCACGAAAAGCGCCCGGACGTTGGCATCTGGTTCTTTTTAGCTGGAACCATGACAGTCATTCTCGTGTATTTCTGCTTGAATGAATGGACGCGTTCAGGCGGTTCTTTATCGCACTGTCTTTCGCTTCTTCGGGGCGTGGATTTACCCACGCCCTCAGCGTTTATCCAGCACGCTGGCCACCTTGCCTGTGCAGTGTGGCCGTACACTCATCCTCTCTTTTCTTTCAGCGCCAGGCGTAAATGCCCGTTATTACGCTGTAACGCTTCGCTGGCATCCCACGCCTCCATGCCTGCGAGCAGCATCAGAATGGCGGTTTTGCACTGCTGATTGCAGCTTGCCAGCGCCGCTTTCGCCTCTTTACGTGAACAATCACAGGCTGCCATCACGATCGCTATCTGGCGCTCCTGCCATTTACTTTTCGTCGCCGGAATATCCACCCGCAGGTTGCTGTATACCCGGCCACTGCGGATAGCCAGCGTGGTCGTTAACATCGTAAGAATGGATTGCTGCGCGCGTCGTGCTTTGGGATGACCGTAACCGGCAACCACTTCCGCGCCCGTTGGCGGCGCAATCACAATATCCCCCAGGCTTGCCGCTTCGCTTTGTTGATCGGCAGTCAATACCGCCACCATTGCGCCAGTATTATTGGCCTGGCGCAACGCGCCCCACACCCATGGCGTTTTACCGCTTAACGTTAGCGCCAACAGAACATCATTGTGGTTAAAATCAATCGCCTGTAGCGCGCCGATCCCACCGTCGTAGTCGTCTGCCTGGGTGTCATTAACTGCAATGCAGCGCACCTGCGCCTGGCTGTCCGGGGAAAAATCAGAAATTGCCTGCTGCGCCAGTTCGCCGGAGGCCCCGGCCCCGATAATCACCACGCGCCCGCCGCGACTGAGTGCCGCCACCGCATGCTCAACGACTCTCGCTACATCAGGCAAACAGTGCGCCACTGCGTCGTGCGCAGCGATATCTTCCTGATGAATGAGTTGCAGGACATCGTCTGTTGAGAGTCTGTCTATCTCCGTTGTCCGGTCATTACGTCGTGCTTTCGCCGCTGCCGTTAACAAAGTGCTCATCATTACCTCCTTTTTATTTATCCTGCCCTACTATAAAGCGATTCATATAATTGCCTTGCGAGACGTGTCACGTAAATGAGGGGATAAATTCAAAGGTGACAAGCCGTTAGCCGCTTTGAGATACGCGCCCGTTCGGCGATAATTACCCTCTTTCTGTGAATGATTTTGAGGCCGCAGTGAACGGAAGGCATCCACATCCTGCTTCGCGCAAACGCGCCATGAAACTCAGTACCCTGGTTACGCTGATGCTGTGCAGCGTCATTGTCTCGGTGCTACTGGTGGTTTATGCGCTCTATTTTGTTCAGATCGCCAATGTCACCCGTGAAGGGGTAAAGGACACTGCGATGGCCGTTGCCCGCACGCTTGCCGATGAGCCGGAGATCAAACGCGCATTGTCTATGCCCACCGGTAACGAAACGGTACAAGACCTCGCCCAGGCCGTACAACGCAGAAATGACCTGCTTTTTGTGGTCGTGACTGATATGAACGGCATCCGTTTATCCCATCGCGACGTCAGTGAAGTCGGTAAACACTTTATTGGTGATGATCTGATCCCGGCCCTGCATGGCCGGGAGAATGTCTCGGTCAACCATGGCGTTCTCGCCGAGGCGCTGCGCGTGTTTACACCGGTATTTGATGCCCGGCATCAGCAAATCGGCGTGGTCGCTATCGGCATCTCGCTCAGTAAAGTGGATAAGCAAATAAGCCACAGCCGCTGGGGATTGCTGCTCGCGATGTTGTTTAGCGCACTGGTCGGCTCGCTCGGCATCTGGGTGCTGGTCCGGGTGCTCAAACGTATTCTTTTTGGCCTGGAGCCTTATGAAATTTCCACCCTTTTTGAGCAACGCCAGGCCATGCTGCAATCCCTCAAAGAAGGGGTGATTGCCGTTGACCGCGAGGGAAATATCACCCTGGCCAACCAGGCGGCGCGTCAGATGTTGCTCAACACCAATAACCACGTCACCAGCGACATTCGCCACACGCCCCTCTTTGCCGATCTGCAAACCGTGTTGCACAGCGGGCAGCCGCTGTCCGATCAGGAGATTGGCTGCAACGGGCATTTACTGCTCTGTAACAGCGTGCCCGTGCGCGGCCAGGACGGGGTCATTGGTGCGGTCAGCACATTCAGGGATAAGACCGAAATCAGTCAGTTACTGCAACGTATCGATGGGATGGTCAATTATGTGGACGCGCTACGCGCCCACTCCCACGAATTTATGAACAAGCTGCACGTGATCCTCGGCCTGCTCAACATGAAGCGTTATGACACGCTTGAAGAGTATGTGCTGCAGACGGCAGAAGGCTATCAGAACGACATCGGCACCCTCCAGCATCAGATTCAGTCTCCTGTGGTGGCAGGTTTTCTGCTGGGCAAAATCAATCGCGCCAGAGAAGCCGGGATTATCCTTACCCTGGCGAATGAATCCCTGGTACCGGATAACCCCAACCAGCAGCAGGTCACGGCGCTGGTGACCATCCTGGGCAATCTTATTGAAAATGCCCTCGACGCCATGTCCAGGCAATCCAACGGCGAAATTGGTCTGCTGCTGCATTATCAAAACGGCTGGCTAAGCGCCGAAGTGAGCGACGATGGTCCCGGTATTGCCCCGGAACATATCGATGCCATATTCCATAAAGGTTACTCAACCAAAGGCGAAAACCGTGGTGTCGGGCTGTTCCTCGCCCGCCAGCAGTGCGAAAATCTCGGCGGCAGCATTACGGTGGAGTCAGAACCTGGCGTATTTACTCAATTTTTTGTACAACTCCCCTGGGACAGTGAGAGGAAAAGCGTGTGATTAATGTATTAATTGTCGATGATGACGCCATGGTAGCGGAGCTGAACCGCGTCTATACCACGCGGTTATCAGGCTTTACCTGTTGTGGCGTCGCCTCCACCCTGCGTCAGGCCGAAAACATGATTAACGACCCGGCGCTGGATATCGATTTGATCCTGCTTGATGTCTATATGCAGCAGGACAACGGCCTGTCACTGCTCCCGATCATCCGCGCCAGCGGACGTAAAATCGACGTCATCATGATCTCCTCCGCCTCCGATGCCGCGACAATTCAGACATCGATGCACTACGGCGTGGTGGATTATTTAATCAAACCGTTCCAGTTTCCGCGCTTTGAAGAAGCCCTGACCCACTGGCAGGAAAAAAAGAAACTGATGGGCGCGCAGCAGTATTACGAACAGGCGGATGTGGACAGGCTGCTCCACGGCGGGCCGCAGGAGGTTGCCGATACCCGGCGCTTGCCAAAAGGGCTGACCCCGCAGACGTTGCGGACTATCTGTCAGTGGATTGATGCGCACCCGGATATCGAATTTTCGACCGATGAGCTGGCGAATGCGGTCAATATTTCCCGCGTCTCCTGTCGTAAATATCTGATGTGGCTGGCGCAGATTGGCATTTTGTTTACCACCATCCACTACGGGGTTACGGGGCGCCCGGTCTATCGTTATCGGTTGCTTGAGGAGCAGTACGGATTGCTTAAACAGTACTGTCAGTAAACGTGTAGCTATCATCCATCAGCGTAAAACGGACATTACGCGTGGATGAGGCCACCACCCGTCGGTCTTTGGTGATGAATATCGCCTCGATCTCCGGCTTCTGACGAAGCGCCTGACACCCTTGTTCCACTCCCATCCCGTATAACACCGTGGTCCAGATATCGCCATCCAGTGAGTCGGTCGATATTACCGTCACACTGTCGAGTTCATTGTCGAGCGGGTATCCCGTCGCCGGATTAAGAATGTGGTGGTAGCGTTTGCCGTCTACCTCAAAAAAGCGCTCATAGGTTCCCGACGTGACCACCGATTTATCTTCCACATCGATAACCCCGACCAGCGCATCAGCCGCCGAAAACGGCTTTTTCAGCCCAATGCCCCAGCCTCCCTGCGGCGCGCCGAGCGTATGCACGTTACCGCCGAGATTAATCAACGCCTGTGTAACCCCTTCCCGCCCCAGGAAATCACGTACCCGGTCAGCAATATAGCCTTTGGCAATCGCCCCCAGATCGATCTCCATCCCCGGCAGCGCCAGATAAACCGAGCCTGCGGCCTCGTCCAGTAACACGTTTTGTGGGTCGGTCAGCGCCAGCAGGGCCGCCAGTTCATCCGCGGGTGGTACGGCATTGTCGTGGCGAAAACCAATCCGCCAGCGCTTGACGAGCGGCCCAATCGCCAGATTAAAGCAACCGCCTCTGACCAGGCTTGCCGCCTTCGCGCAGGCAATTAACTCATAGACCGGACGGCTCACCACCACCGGATGCTGCCCGGCGGCCAGATTGATATCCATCACTTGCGAAGGCGTGCGATTGACCGTGAAGAGATCTTCATAACGTTTAATCAGGCGAAAGGTGCGGGCGGCAAGCGAGGGGTCGTGACGGAATAATTTGAGCAGGACTGGCGATCCCATCAGGACGGCGGAGTATGACCAGACACCTTCTTGCTGTTCCATATTCACTCCTAAAAAAATGCCCCGGTCAAGGCCGGGGCTTATCATCAGGCCTGCGCTTTCGCCCAGTTTGCCGCATGGTGCCCGGCCAGTGAACCAAAAATAATGATGTCCGCTACCGCGTTACCGCCGATACGGTTGCTGCCGTGGATCCCACCGGCCACCTCGCCTGCGGCGAACGCCCCCGGAATGATCTGCTGCTGTTTATTCAGTACCGCTGTCTCAGTATTGATGGTCACACCACCCATAGTATGGTGCACCCCCGGCGCAATGCGGATCGCGTGGAACGGACCTTCATTAATCGGGTTACGCAGTGCGGTCGTACGGCCAAAATCGCTATCATGCTGCTGCTCAACAAAGCCGTTGTAACGCTCAAGCGTTGCCAGGAAAGCATGATAATCCATACCCAGTTTCTCCGCTAACTGACGCGGTGAGCTGGCGCTGGTCACAAAGCCGCGGGCGATATACTCATCTGCCGCTTTGTTTTTCGCCCGTACATGTTCGTCAAAGACGATATACGCATAATGTTCCGGCAAGGCGATGATCTGCGCGGAGACTTTGTCGCGGGTTTCCATTTCATTAAAGAAGCGGTTGCCCTTCTGGTTAACCAGGATCGCCCCGCCGCCGCGAATCGATTCGGAAATGAGGTAAGAGGTGTTCTGTTCCACCGTCGGGTGGATCTGAATTTCGCCCATATCCACGGTATCTGCACCGATATGTTGAAGCAGCGCAATACCGCCCCCGGTTGCCCCTTTGTGGTTGGTAGTGACAAAGCCCGCCAGATCCGGGCGATATTTCACCACCATCTCGCTGTTAGCGCTGAACCCACCGGTAGCAACAATCACGCTTTTCACCGCGACGGTGAGGGTTTCGTTTTCGTCATTGATCAGACGTACCGCGCTGACTTTTCCTTGCTCGCAGAGGATCTCTTCTACCGACGTATCGAGCATCACGTCGATGCCGCGCCTGGTCACGTTACGTACCAGACCGCTAATCAGATAACCGCCTACCGCTGAACCGTCTTTTGGACGGTGGGTACGGTCAATGCTCATGCCGCCCGTCGTGGTGATGTCGTTGAGCATAATTCCACGATTCGCCAGCCATTCGATGGCCTGCGGCGCGTGTTCCACGAAACAACGCAACAGTTCAGGGTTGTTGCGGTTTTGGCCGCCTTTCAGCGTCTCCTGATAGAAGAGTTCTTTGCTGTCTTCAATGCCTTTCACACGCTGGAAGCGAGTTTCAGCGGCATTCATCCCGGCGGATGCTTTGATGGTGTTACCGCCAAAGGTTGGCATTTTTTCGACGATCAGTACGTGTGCACCTTCGTCATGCGCCTGAATCGCCGCCGCCAGTCCGGCGCCGCCGCTGCCGACCACCACCACATCATAATTTTTCGGCGTGGTGTCATCCGCGCCCTCTTCCTGCGCCAGCGCTTTACCCGATTTCACCATCGCTTTGGAGACGGCTTTTTTCACCGATTCGCTCTGGCTGGTTGCCCCGGAAATCGCATCAACATGCGGGCTGTTGGCGGTCAGAATGCGTGAACGAATCTCATCAAAACTGGTGACAAAATCCACATCATCGCCAGCCTCTGACAGCAGTTCGATATCAGCGATACGGTCGGTTTCAAGGCTGATATTGAGCACCAGCTCGCGGGTATCATCCTGTACCGTTTCAGTGTAAACGCCCGGTTTGAATTTTTTATCCGCCATGCTCATGTCGCGGATCATCGCTTCGACCAGCGAAAAGCGCCACAGCGGTTCCGGGATGGTCAACGCTTCGCGCTGGGTGCTGTCGATGAACAATTCCAGCGTTTCACCCCGCATGATGCGATCCGCCCAGTCCGGATACGCAATACAGGCGCGCCCCACGGCAATCAGATCATAGCCGTGGTCAACCGCGTCCTGGGCGTCAGCCGCGTTTACCACACCACCCACGCCCATCACCGGCACCTGGGCCAGGGTTTCGGAACGCTGGGCGACATATTTTTCAATCAGCGGCGTGGGATCGGTGGTTTCAACAATGGAAGGACGCAATGTTGCGCCCACGGAGAAGTGCAGATAATCCAGGCCACGCGCAGCCAGTTTTTCCAGTAGATACAGGGTGTCATCAAAGCGGATCCCTGGCACTTCCATCTCTTCCGGTGAGAAGCGATAACCGATGATAAAGGCGTCATCCGCATACTGACGGACCATTTTGTGGGTGATATCAAGCACCGCCAGTGGGAATTTCGCGCGGTTATCGCGACTGCCGCCCCACTCGTCATCGCGCTGGTTGGAGTTTGGTGAATAGAACTGCTGGATGAGATAGGTGTTGGCGCCATGTAACTCAACGCCATCAAAGCCTGCAAGAATGGCGCGGCGTACGGCGTCACCGAACTTCGCGACCATCTCTTCCACTTCCTGAGTGGTCAGGGCAACCGGCGTGGCCGCGCCGTCACGCGGTGCCGCCAGCGCGCTTGGGCCAACCGGTGTGCGACCACCAATCAGTTTCGGGTCGACCATGCGACCGCCGTGGTAAATCTGCAGGATAGCTTTTGATCCTTTGGATTTAATGGCGTTAGCGATTTTCGCCAGCCCCGCCACTTTTGCATCGTTATCAATCCCGATAGCGCCAGGGAACGCAAGACCCAGATTATCAACAAAGCAGCATTCAACAATCACCGCCCCGATGGCCCCGGCACGCTCACGGTAATACTCGATCAACTCACTGCTGACCGTACCGTCAAAATAGCCTGTGCAGGTGGTCATAGGCGCCATCAGCAGACGGTTTTTTAGCTCGGTACCATTCGGTAGTGTAAAGGGGGTGAAAATTTGCGAGTAAAGGCTCATAAATAAACTCCAAACTTAAAAGTGAAATTTGAGAATTCTTGTCGGACGTTATTTTCGTTGTCGTTTTTGCCGAATCCATGCCATTAATATAATAATTTCTTTAGTTTCTTAATTGCTTACTTTAGTTATAAAACTATTTAATCCCTTCAATAACATTAATAACTCAAAGGTGTTATTAATTAAATAAAACACAATTAACATTTGTGCTAACAAATATAACCAATAAGCTACTACTTCGTAAGTATCTAAAAACGAATAAAACCAAATAAAAATGAATAAAATCAATAAATTATAACCATCAGTCAGCTAGAAAATGTAATAAACACGAACATACACAGAGAAAAAGTGTATCGATTCAGCAAAAATAAAAAAGCCTCGTTGTTTTTTATTTCAATGGTACACAAAGACGCCATTAGATAATTTTCTTGATCGCGATCAATTGCTGATAAAGCGAAAATAGCATTATAGAAAAAGACCCGATTTTTAATTTTTCGCATGCTTTACTGCGGCTAAAACCCATTTATTTAACGTGCCAGGTTTGAATTTAATAAGTAAAAAAAGTTTTGTAACTAAAGTCATTAAATTCGTATTACCCGGCGTGGAAACAGAATCCTTATCAACCTTAGAACGCTACTATGAAAGAGAAATCATCCGCTTTAGCACCTTCACAGGTGAGCAGTAAAAAGAGTGGCAACCCGAGCAAGCTATTGATGCTGGCGCTACCGGTTATTGTCGCGGTACTCCTGCTGTTCGTGCCTGTTCCGCAAGGCCTGCCACCGTTTGCATGGCACTATTTCGCCATCTTCGTGGGCGTGATCGTCGGGCTTATCTTTGAACCCCTGCCCGGTGCAGTTATCGGTATGACCGGCGTGGTGGTGATTGCGCTGTGCAGCCAGTGGTTGCTGTTCAGCCCTGAGCAACTCGTGGATCCGAAATTCAAACTCGCAGCGCAGTCCTTTAAATGGGCGGTTAGCGGTTTTAGCAACTCCACCGTGTGGCTTATCTTCGGTGCCTTTATGTTTGCCGCCGGCTACGACAAGACCCGCTTCGGTCGCCGTCTGGCGCTGATTCTGGTGAAATATCTCGGTCGTCGCAGCCTGACGCTCGGTTACGCCATCACCTTCGCCGATCTGTTGCTGGCGCCGTTCACACCGTCTAATACCGCACGCAGCGGCGGCACCATCTTCCCGATCATTGCCAACCTGCCGCCGTTGTACGGTTCAAAACCCAACGATCCGAGCGCGCGTAAAATCGGCTCCTATCTGATGTGGGTGGCGATCACTGCGGCCTGTATCACCAGTTCCATGTTCTTGTCTGCGCTGGCGCCAAACCTGCTGTCTCTGGCACTGGTAAAAAGCATTACCGGGCTCGACATCTCCTGGGGGACCTGGTTCCTGGCATTCCTGCCGCTGGGTATTTTGCTGATTTTGACCATGCCGCTGCTGGCGTACTGGTTCTACCCGCCGGAAGTGAAAGTGAACGATGAAGTCCCTCTGTGGGCCAGCCGTGAGCTGGAAAAGCTGGGCAAACTGTCGCGCAATGAAATCCTGCTGCTGGTGTTCGTCTGTTCCGCGTTGGTGATGTGGATCTTTGCCGCCAACTGGATTGAACCAGCCCTCGCCGCGCTGCTTATCATCGTGCTGATGCTGTGGACCGGCGTGCTGGAGTGGAACGACATCACCAGCAACAAAGCCGCATGGAACACCTTCGTCTGGTTTGCCACCCTGGTAGCGCTGGCCGACGGTCTCTCCTCCACCGGCTTTATCGCGTGGCTGGGTAAAGAAGGCGGTTCGCTGATGGGCAACGTCTCACCGGGCGTGGCGACCATTGTTCTGCTGCTGGCGTTTTACCTGCTGCACTACCTGTTCGCCAGTACCACGGCGCACACCACCGCACTGCTGCCGGCTATGTTGACCATCGCGTCAACCATTCCAGGAATGAATATGCAGGTCTTTGTACTGGTGATGGTCACGTCGCTGGGCGTGATGGGCATCATCACCCCCTACGGTACCGGCCCAAGTCCGATTTACTACGGTAGCGGCTATCTGCCCACCAAAGACTACTGGCGTCTGGGGACCATTTTCGGTGCCATCTTCCTGGCCGCCCTGCTGTTGATTGGTTATCCGTGGATTTCCATGATGTTCTGATTCCTCGCCGCCGGAGCCCCTCCGGCGGCGTTTTTTTGTCGCTGCCGCATGGATGTATGCGGCTCTAACCTTAAAAAAAGCGAGAGAGCTATGTCGACGAAACCGTTTTACTATCAGGATCCCTTCCCGCTGGCGCATGACGATACGGAATATTATCTCCTCAGCCGCGAGCATGTTTCTGTTGCCGAGTTTGAGGGGCAGCAGATACTGAAAGTCGAGCCGCAGGCACTTACCCTGCTGGCGCAACAGGCTTTCCACGACGCCGCCTTTATGCTGCGCACGGCGCATCAGCAACAGGTTGCCGGGATTCTGACCGACCCGCAGGCCAGCGAAAACGACAAGTACGTGGCGCTGCAATTCCTGCGTAACTCTGAGATTGCCGCCAAAGGCGTGTTACCGACCTGCCAGGACACCGGCACGGCGATCATCATGGGCAAAAAAGGCCAGCGCGTATGGACTGGCGGCGGTGATGAAGCGGCGCTGACCCGCGGCGTCTATAACACTTATACCGAAGATAACCTGCGCTACTCGCAAAACGCGGCGCTGGATATGTACAAAGAGGTCAATACCGGCACCAACCTGCCTGCGCAGATTGACCTCTACAGCGTCGATGGCGACGAGTACAAATTCCTGTGTATGGCGAAAGGCGGCGGCTCTGCCAACAAAACCTACCTCTACCAGGAAACCAAGGCGCTGATAACGCCAGCGAAGCTGAAAAAATACCTGGTGGAAAAAATGCGTACCCTCGGTACTGCCGCCTGCCCGCCGTACCATATTGCGTTTGTCATTGGCGGCACGTCTGCGGAATCCACCCTGAAAACGGTCAAACTCGCCTCTACCCATTACTACGATGGGCTACCGACCGAAGGCAACGAGCACGGCCAGGCGTTCCGCGATGTTCAGCTTGAAGCAGAACTGATGATCGAGGCACAAAATCTTGGTCTCGGCGCGCAATTCGGCGGCAAATACTTCGCCCACGATATTCGGGTCATTCGCCTGCCGCGCCACGGCGCCTCCTGCCCGGTGGGCATGGGTGTCTCCTGTTCCGCGGATCGCAATATCAAAGCTAAAATTAATCGCGATGGTATCTGGATTGAAAAACTGGAGTCGAATCCGGGAAAATACATTCCACAGGCACTGCGCGAAGCCGGTGAAGGTGATGCGGTAAAAGTCGACCTCAATCAACCGATGGCCGACATTCTCAAACAGCTGTCACAGCACCCGGTCTCAACCCGACTGTCCCTTTCCGGCACGATCATCGTCGCTCGCGATATCGCCCATGCGAAATTGCAGGAGATTATCGACCGTGGCGAGGCCCTGCCGCAGTATGTTAAAGACCACCCGATTTATTACGCAGGCCCGGCGAAAACCCCTGAAGGCTATGCCTCTGGCTCCCTCGGCCCAACCACGGCCGGGCGTATGGACTCTTATGTTGATCAGTTACAGGCCCTGGGCGCAAGCATGGTGATGCTGGCAAAAGGCAACCGCAGCCAGCAGGTGACCGATGCCTGCCATAAACACGGCGGCTTCTACCTCGGCAGCATTGGCGGCCCGGCGGCGGTACTGGCGCAGCAGAGTATAAAAAGCCTTGAGTGTGTGGCGTACCCGGAACTGGGTATGGAAGCTATCTGGAAAATCGAGGTGGAAGATTTCCCGGCCTTCATTCTTGTGGATGACAAAGGCAATGACTTTTTCCAGCAGATCCAGAATAAACAATGCGCTAATTGTGCAATGAAATAATTAACTTACGCAGGCCGGTATTTTCCGGCTTGCGATTTCCCGCAAAAGCAATATTATTAGCTCATCACTTCTCCTTACTAATTAAACTAAAGTAAGCATTCTGTAATTATTTAAACCAGAGTGAATGTGACTACCATCACTCATTATTGCAGAAGAGATCGCTAAATTATCCACTGTCAGTATCCCTTATAATAAAACATTGGCACAGGATCATTTATGCAATCAATTTTACTTCAATCTTTGTTCCCTTTAGTTTTCATCATGGTATTAGGTTGGTTGAGCGGGAAATTAGGTTATACTAAACGTGAAGATGCCAATGTCATGGCATCTGTGGTTATCCGCTTCGCGCTGCCCTTTCATCTATTTATTGGCGCATTAAATACTGACCCGGAGAAAATACAAAATCTGTCATTTATGGCAGTATTGGTTATTGGCCTGATGGGTTCTTATTTATTTACGCTGCTTGTTTCCCGCTTCGTGTTTCGCCACGATATTAAGACCAGCGCCATTCAATCACTGGTCTGCGCCTTCCCGGATATGGCCTATTTTGGCGCACCGGTACTGGCGGTATTAATCGGGCCAGAAGGTTTTCTCGGCGTGTTGATTGGCAATGTGGTGACCAGCGTATTTATGATCCCACTGACCATTGTCCTTATCCGTATGGGCGATAAAAATCACACCGAAGACCTGAACCCGGTGAAAATGGTGTTGCAAAATCTGTGGAAAGCGGCGCGTAACCCTATCGTCTGGATCCCGGTAACCGGTATTCTGCTGAGCCTGGCAGGCGTAAAATTGCCGCACCTGCTCAGCTCGCCCATTGAGATGGTAGGCAAAATCGCCGGTGGCTTATCGCTCTTCGCACTCGGGCTGCTGTTTTACGGCGAGCGTCCTTCTTTCAACATTCAGACCTGTACCAATATTGGCATTAAAAATTTAATTCAGCCGATCATGATGGCCGTTGCCGGGTTAGCGTTCGGTCTCAATCATACGCTGATGCAGCAAGTTGTTATTATTGGTGCGACCCCATCAGCTATTGCTGCCGGCATGTTTGCCCTGCGTAGTGACACCTATGTCGAATCAGCGTCATCGTCCATATTATTAGGCACGGCACTTGGCGTAATAACCGAAGGGTTCATGATTTATTTGGTTTCATAAATCAAGTATCAACAGATGTTATTTAACTAATTAAAGCCTTTTTAAATTAAACAAACCAAAAATCAACGCCATGTGCGATTAGAATGGCATGGCGTAACTTTAATCAACACCAGGCGACCTCATTAATAACGGCAATACGTTGCCGTTTTTGCAGGCAAGGTATGTGTTTATTCAGGAGTCGTAACATGTTAAAAAAAGAGATGCTGTACACGCCCTATACCGGGGCGGTATTGCTGGAAACTCCATTATTAAATAAAGGGCTGGCGTTTACTCAGGAAGAACGCCAGGCACTGAATTTAAATGGGCTGCTCCCCGACACGATAGAAACCATTAAAGAACAAACTGACCGGGCATGGGCGCAGTTTTGCCATTTCAAACGTGACATTTCGAAACATGTTTATTTGCGAAATATTCAGGACACCAACGAGACATTATTTTACAACCTGGTGCGCACGCATTTAAGTGAAATGCTCCCCATCATTTATACCCCGACGGTGGGCGAAGCCTGTGAGCATTTCTCCGATATCTATCGCCGCGCCCGTGGCCTCTTTATCTCCTGGCCGAACCGCCACCAGATTGATGAGATGCTGCAACAATTTTCACGTAACGATATCCGTGTCATTGTCGTAACCGACGGTGAGCGCATTCTGGGCCTCGGCGACCAGGGCGTGGGTGGAATGGGCATTCCTATCGGCAAGCTCTCCCTTTATACCGCCTGCGGCGGGATCAACCCGGCCACCACGCTGCCTATCATGCTTGACGTCGGGACTAACAATACCCAACGCCTGGAAGACCCGCTGTATATGGGCTGGCGGCACCCACGTATCACCGATGACCAGTACATGGAATTTATGGATATGTTCATCGATGCGGTCAAAGCCCGCTGGCCCGACGTTCTGCTGCAATTCGAAGATTTTGCCCAGAAGAACGCGACGAAATTGCTCAACCGCTACCGGGATAAACTGTGCTGCTTCAACGATGACATTCAGGGCACCGCTGCCGTCACCCTGGGTACATTGATTGCCGCCTCGCGCACCGCAGGCGTGAATTTACAGGACCAGCGGATTGTCTTCTTAGGGGGTGGCTCCGCAGGCTGCGGCATTGCGGAAAAAATCATTGCCTATATGGTTTCAACCGGTCTTAGCGAAGCGCAGGCGCGCGGCCGCGTCTTTATGGTTGACCGCTTTGGCCTGTTGACGGACGACATGCCGAACCTGCTCGACTTCCAGCAAAAACTGGTCACGCCGCGCGAGGCTATCGCCCACTGGGATGTGGAGCAGAACAATATCTCCCTGCTGGATGTGGTGCGTAACGCCCACCCGACGGTGATGATCGGTGTTTCCGGTCAACCGGGCTTGTTCAGTGAAGAGATCGTCAAAGAGATGTACAGCCACTGCCCGCGTCCGATCATTATGCCGCTCTCCAACCCGACCTCACGGGCGGAAGCGCAGCCACGCGATTTGATTGAATGGACCCAGGGTGCGGCGCTGATTGCCACCGGCAGTCCGTTTGCGCCAGTGCATTACGATGGCGCGGTCTACGAGATTGCCCAGTGCAACAACGCTTATATCTTCCCGGGGCTGGGGCTTGGGATCCTCGCCGGGAAAGCCAAACGGGTAACGGAAAACATGCTGATGGCGGCAAGCCAGGCGCTGGCCGCACATTCACCGCAGGCCACCCTGGAGCGCGGCGGTTTGTTACCGGCAGTGGAGGATATCGGTGAGATTTCCCGCGCCATTGCCTTAGCCACTGCACGTGCCGCTCAGCAGGATGGGGTCGCCCCGCAGGCCAGCGACGACGAACTGAATGCGGCCATCGAGAAAACCTTCTGGGAAGCGCAATACGCCCCCTATAAACGCGCGTCGTTCTAAGTTCGCGCAGGCAGGGGAATGGATCTCCCCTGCTTTCAAACCACACACCGTCTCGTAAAATGCCTGATCTGCTTAGCAGTTTATAACTTTTGACATCCCCTGAATGAAGGAGTGATGATGGCCTTCTCTCGCTGATGCGTGGATGCTGTCGGCTCGCGCAAAAAACTTCATCGCAAGGAAAAACAGATGAACGCATTTTTCTCTACCCGGGCAGGTTGTGTTGTCCGCTGGTTAGATCTCCCCGGCGACGGTGTGCCGCTGGTCTTTGTACACGGCCTTGGCTGTGCCTCTTCGTACGAGTACCCGCGCGTGGTTTGCGACCCAAATTTTCAGGGCCGACGCGCCATCCTGATTGACCTGCCGGGTTACGGGTACAGCGAGAAACCGAAAGAATTTAGCTATTCCATCAGCGAACAGGCCCGTGTCGTCGCCGAGCTGATTACCCATTTACAGCTCAATGACTACTTCCTGTATGGACACAGCATGGGCGGGAGTATCGCCATTGAAGCCGCCACTCAACTGGACGGTTTACGTGGACTGATCGTCTCCGAACCTAACTTCCGCCCCGATGGGGGATTTTTTAGCCGTCAGATTTGCCGGGTCGATGAAGAGACCTATATCACCCATGTCTATGCGCTCATGATGAACAACTATAAAAACCCCTGGACCGGAAGTTTATCGGCCGCCGCCCCCTGGGCCGTCTGGCGTGGCGCATCCAGTCTGATTGCCGGCAATCAGTGGTTTGAGATGTTCGTTGAGCTTAATAAGCCTGTCTGCCTGCTGTTTGGCGCAACATCCCTGCCGGATGCTGATTTTACGCAACTGAGTGCCATGGGCATCGCCACCGTGGAACTGGCCGACTGCGGGCATAATATGTCGTGGGAGAACCCACCCGCCCTTGCCGCTGCGCTGGCCGCGTTCTGCACAGAACACGAATAGCCTCAGGCCATTAGCGCAGGTGTGTGCGCTTAAACTGGCTGGCATCAATGTCGTACTGCTTCATTTTGCGCCACAGGGTGGTACGACCTATGTTGAGCAACCGCGACATCTCCTGTATTCGCCCGTTGGTCACCCGGGCAGCCTGGATAATGGCCTCTTTTTCGACGGCAGAAAACGTGAGATTTGCCGACAACCTGGCGCCCGGTTCCTGCTGCGCGCCGCCTTCGTTAAACAACCAGTCCGGCAGATGACTCAGGCGAATATGGCCCTGTTCACTGCTGATAGCGATATTTTCAATAATACTGTTGAGTTCAAAATCATTCCCCGGCCAGGAGTAGGCCACCAGCCGGGCCAGCGCATCGTCATCCACCCGAAGACGCGAAGAAAATCGCCGTTCGAGCCCGCGCAGACGGTTTTGTACCAGTGAAGGAATACTCTCACGACGCTCCCGCAGCGGCGGAATAACTATCTCAAAAGCGCGCAAAGCATAGTAGAGCTGGCGGCTAAAGCGGTTTTGCTCAACCAGATTCCCCAAATCGACCGTGGTGGCGGCAATGACTTTGACATCCACCGGCACCAGACGCCGGGCCTCAAGCCGCGTGAGCACCCCTTGCTTAATCACCTGCAATAACGCTGATTGCAGCTCGGGGGCCAGATACTCGATTTTTTCCAGAAACAGCGTTCCGCCGTTGGCCAGCTCCAGTCGGCTGAGACGCCCTTTCTCATTTTCTGTCGCCGCGCTGCCCATAAAATCAAGCCCCAACGCGCTGTCGGCATATAACTGGCAGTTGACGGCGATATATGGCCCCCCGGCGCGTTCGCTCTCATTATGAATAGCCTGAGACATCAGCTCCTTCCCCACCCCCTCTTCCCCGTACAGCAGAACAGGAAACGCACCGCGCGCCGCCTGCCGACCAGACTGAATCAGACGGCGGGTTTGCGGATCGTCGGCAGGCATTTGCTCAAAGGTATGGCTGACTTTACCCAGTTGGCTGGTCATTAGCTGACGCATCTGCTCCACCGGATGTAGCAGCAAAATAAAGCTGTTACCCTGCGCTTCGACGATCGGTTTGAGGGTCACCACCGCATCAATAAACTGGTGCTGGCTTTCAAATGTCACTTCTGCGTGGTTAACCGCCTGGGCATGTTTAATCGCCCGACGAAGCAGCGCGGGCAATGTCACCAGATCGCTGATATTTTTCCCCTGACTGACCTGGGCGTCGAGATGCAGCATGCGCGCCGCCTGCACGTTGAGAAACTGCAACACCCCCTGCTCATTCCAGGCCATCACCCCGTCATCCATACTTTCCAGCAGACCGTACATCTGGTTCAGGTGGCGGTTGGATTCCGCCAGCAAATTGTCTGTCAGTAGTGAGTTGCCTATCTCCCTGGCCGTTGCCAGCGTCAGCGAAAGATCCGCTGATGAAGCATGCTCCGCCCGGCAGCACAGCGCGATAGACCCTGACAAACGGCCATGATTATCGAATACCGGCGTTGAACAAAAGGCCCACGGGAACAGCACCTGTTTGAAATGTTGGTTGCCCAGCGTCTTAACCGGCTGGCCCATCATCGCGGCCAGGGATAGCGCACAGCTGCCGATAATACTTTCCGCACAGTAGCTGCCGGGCAGGAACCCCAGCCGGGCCAGCGCATCAAGCGTGTCGGGATGACCGCAGCGACTCAAAATACAGGCGGACTCATCAAGAATGAACAGCGCGCAGGGGCGCCCTTCCATATATTCCAGGGCATCTTCCAGCGCCGCCTGACCAATCGTCAGCAGCCCGGTTTTACGACGGCTGATGGTTTCAAACGTCAGCCCTTGCGCCTGATGCGGTGTCCCCCAGGTTTCACGCTGCATCATTTTTTCGCAGCGCTGCCAGGAGTGGGCGATGAAGGAGGCGACATCCTGTTCTGTCATCTGATACTGAGTCATACGCAGTTCCGTCGGGGTCAGGTAGAGACGGTTATTGTCGCTGTATCCCCAAAAAGAAATCAACGCAAAACGTTCCATTATGGAACCTTCATCAACAACGATAGTGCGTCATCCGATCCGCCTCTCATTGGCCGCCGTACGAGGCGACTGGCAGAGATCGCCGTCCGGGTACGCTGACGTCCTGGACAAAATATATCCTGCAGCGAGAAAAAGGTTAAAAAGGTGATCGCCGGTCGCATTTTCACCTTTTTTACGGCAGCAGCGTTTCAATCTGGAACGTTTGTTCATAAGAGCGTTTCACTATGAAACCCAATTTTTAGGCATTTTCTTTTTCTCGCACCAGAGGAGAATCAGCACATCGGCCAGGGAAACCCGGATGTCGGTTATCCGCCGCTGATACCCTACAACATCAGGCCTGCGCGCTGCGGATGGCCTGGTTCACCTCCTGCGGAGTAGGAATAATGAAAAAACTGATTAACCGTGTGGAAGATGTATTAAGCGAACAATTAGCTGGCCTGGCTAAAGCGCACCCTGAGCTGACGCTGCACCAGGACCCGGTGTATATGACCCGCGCCGATGCCCCTGTCGCCGGGAAAGTGGCGCTGTTATCCGGCGGCGGAAGCGGTCACGAACCGATGCACTGCGGCTATATCGGCAAAGGCATGTTAAGCGGCGCTTGTCCGGGGGAGATTTTCACCTCTCCCACGCCGGACAAAATGTTCGAATGCGCCATGACCATTGATGGCGGTGAAGGCGTACTGCTGATCATCAAAAACTACACGGGCGATATCCTCAATTTCGAAACCGCCGCTGAATTGCTGCACGACAGCGGCGTGAAGGTCACCACTGTCGTGGTGGATGACGACGTGGCGGTGAAAGACAGTCTCTATACCGCCGGACGTCGTGGGGTGGCGAATACCGTACTGATTGAAAAACTGGTCGGTGCCGCCGCCGAGCGCGGAGATTCACTGGATGCCTGCGCGCAGTTGGGCCGCAAACTCAACAATCAGGGGCACACCATCGGTATCGCCCTGAGCGCCTGTACCGTGCCTGCGGCCGGCCAGCCTTCGTTTACGCTTGCGGATAACGAGATGGAGTTTGGCGTCGGTATCCACGGTGAACCGGGTATTGACCGCCGCCCGTTTAGCTCTCTTGATACCACTGTCGATGAGATGTTTAAGGTTCTGCTGGAAAACGGCAACTACAGCCGCACCCTGCGCGAATGGGATCACACCAGCGGTAGCTGGCAGGAAGTCAAACAGAGCAAACAGGCCCTGCAGCGAGGCGATCGCGTCATTGCGATGGTCAACAATCTGGGTGCAACGCCGCTGTCTGAACTGTACGGCGTCTACAACCGACTGGAAACGCGCTGCCAGGAAGCCGGTATTGTCATCGAACGTAATCTGGTTGGTAGCTGGTGTACGTCACTGGATATGGGCGGCTTCTCCATTACCTTGCTCAAAGCCGACGACGAGATCCTCGCGCTGTGGGATGCGCCTGTCCACACACCCGCTATGACCTGGGGTAACTAAGGAAATGTTATGTCGCTGAACAGAAACCAAATTGTTGACTGGCTCTACCGTTGCGGCGAGGTCTTCACCAAAGAGAGTGATTTCCTCACCGGCCTGGACAGGGCCATTGGTGATGCGGACCACGGCCTGAATATGCACCGCGGTTTTAGCAAAGTGGTGGAAAAGCTGCCCGCCATCGCGGACAAAGACATCGGCTTTATTCTCAAAAACACTGGCATGGTGCTGCTTTCAAACGTCGGTGGAGCCAGCGGTCCGTTATTCGGCACCTTTTTTCTGCGTGCGGCGCAGGCGACACAGGCCCACCAAAGCCTGACGCTGGTTGAGCTGCAGCAGATGATCCGTGAAGGCGCCGAAGGGGTCATCAGCCGTGGTAAAGCAGAGCCCGGCGACAAAACGATGTGTGATGTCTGGCTACCTGTCGCGGAATCGCTGGATCATGCGATCACGCAAAACCTGTCGATTCCCGCGGCGCTGGAAGCCGCAAGCCAGGTGGCGGAACAGGCGGTTCAGTCGACGATCACCATGCAGGCCCGCAAAGGCCGCGCCAGCTATCTGGGTGAGCGCAGTATTGGTCATCAGGACCCAGGCGCAACCTCGGTGATGTTTATGGTGCAGATGCTGGCGGCAGCCGCAAAAACATAAATGAAGGAAACGGCGATGGTTAACCTGGTAATTGTTTCTCATAGCGCCCAACTGGGCCAGGGTGTCGGGGAACTGGCCCGGCAGATGTTAACGGGAGATGGCTGCAAGTTAGCCATCGCCGCTGGAATTGACGATCCCGAGAATCCGATCGGCACCGATCCGATTAAAGTGATGGAGGCCATTGAGTCGGTGGCCGACACCGATCATGTGCTGGTGATGATGGATATCGGTAGCGCCCTGTTAAGCGCGGAAACCGCGCTGGAATTGCTTGACCCGGATATTGCCGGGAAAGTTCGTCTCTGCGCTGCGCCACTGGTAGAAGGCACTCTGGCTGCTACGGTTAGCGCCGCCACGGGTTCTGACATTGACAAAGTGATTGCCGATGCGCAAAACGCCCTCCAGGCAAAGCGGGTTCAGCTCGGACTCGACGCACAGCAGGAGGCGCCCCCACTACCGCAAACAGACGATGATCTGCAAGAAGACGCGCGCACTGTCACGGTGACCGTGCACAACCCTAACGGCCTGCACGTTCGCCCGGCTTCCCGCCTGGTGGCTGCGCTGGCCGGGTTTGACGCCCGGCTTTTGCTGGAAAAGGAGGGAAAATGCGTCAAGCCTGATAGCATTAACCAGATAGCGCTTTTGCAGGTACGCTGTCATGACACCCTGCGTCTGATTGCCCGAGGTCCGCAGGCGGAACTGGCGCTGGCCGCCTTTGAACGTCTGGCACAAGAGAATTTCGGCGAAACGCTCACGGCGCAACACCCTGAGGCGACGCCAGACGTTCCGTTACAGATGACAGGCCAGGCATTGCGCTATACCCCAGGCGAACTGCCGCTGGCCCAGGCCACTGTCCGAACACCGCAAGAGGAAATGGCCCGTTTGCACAGTGCCGTAAAAGATACGCTGGACGATCTGAGTGATCTGATTCGCCTGGCGGAAGAGAAGTTTTCACCCGACATCGCCGCTATTTTTGCCGGTCACCAGACTCTGCTTGATGATCAGGACCTGATGGACAGTGCCTGGGAGATGCTGCGCCAGCGAAAATGCACGGCGGAATGGGCGTGGCATAAGATATTGATGGAACTTAGCAGCCAGTATCGCCACCTTGATGATGCCTATTTGCAGGCTCGCTATATCGATATTGAAGATTTACTGCACCGCACGCATCTACATCTGGCGCAGGCGCTGGAAAACATCCCAACGCCGCTACGCCCGAGTATCCTTATCGCCCGCGATCTTTATCCGTCCGTCATGTTGCAACTGGATAAGAAAAACATCGCCGGCATTGCCCTGTTGCAGGGAAGTCCGCACTCTCATAGCGCGATTATCGCCAGAGAAGCCGGGATCTCCGTGCTGTATCAACAAAGCAACGCACTGGCAAACGTGCGCAACGGTGAAACACTTACCCTTGACGCCGCCCGCCCTGAATAAACTGACGACACTCCCCTTGCCGGGAGTGTTTTTTTGTAACGCAATAATGCGCAGGCGTTCTCACGATACCGCTTGCGATGGGGCTCATCCCGGCACACTCATCGGCCATCGCGCTTAACTGCATGCAGACTGCTCCCCTGTCCGGGCACTCTCTCGCTAGCTGGGGGGATTAGCCTTATCAAACGCCGCCTGAGCCGCCAGCATGGCATCCATATTGTCTTCTACCCACAGGGTCAGAAATGACATGGTGTGCGTTAGCGTTTTACCTAACGGCGACAAGCTGTATTCCACCGTGACGGGAACCGTGGGGAAAATTTTCCGTGAGACCAGCCCGTCACGCTCCAGCTTTCGCAATGTCTGCGTCAACATTTTCTGCGTGATCCCGCGAATATGTCGTCGCAAACTGTTAAAACGCTGCGGCTCTTTTTCGAGACAACCCAGTACCAGCAATGCCCATTTATCTGCCAGTCTTGAGAGCACATCGCGCGTCGGACAGCGATCATCGTAAACATCGTAAGGTAATTGCAGTTTATTCATAACGATAGTTTCTCTTACAAGGTTTCCTCAGGGAAACTTAGTGGCCTTCAGGTGCCTTCTTTCATGACCACAGGATAATGTGTATAAATCGCTTCAGGTATCTATTGGATACTAAGGCACTCTGAATGACAAAGTATTTATACATACCTTGCGCAATCCAGTGTCGATAAAATAAACCTGAGAACATTCGACTACCTTTCGCACAATAACGCGGCAGTCAGTGGCGCGACGAAATAAGAGATGACATCGTGTTGAATAAATTTGATGAAACGTTTACCCGGTACACCAGGCATCCTGATTTTGGTCGATTACTGCTTCGGTTGACGTTCGGCATTTTAATGCTTTTTCATGGCGTTGCCAAAGTGAACCACGGCACAGGCTGGATTTCCGCAATGCTTGAAGCTAAAGGATTACCCGGTTTTATCGCCCAGGGTGTATATATTGGAGAAATTGTTGCACCCGTCCTGATCATTATTGGCTGGTTAACCCGCCCTGCCGCTTTTATTTATGCCTTTAACATTGTGGTGGCAACCTTGCTGGTGGGTACCGATAAATTCTTTACCCTGACCAACGTCGGGGCATGGGGACTTGAAAGTGAAGCACTCTATTTCCTCGGAGGCCTGTGCATTATGTTTCTTGGCGCCGGGAAATACAGTTTGTCTGGTAATAAAGAATAATCATTCACCATTGAGGGATTACCTATGAGTATCGTTGTTGTCTATTTTTCTGGCTACGGCCACACTTCCCTGGTTGCGGAAAATGTCGCTGCCGGCGCCAACGCTGAGCTGATTGCGATTAATGAAAATGGCGAAATCACCGAGAGCGACTGGCAAAAGTTAAACAACGCGAAGGCGATTATTTTTGGCGCGCCGACTTACATGGGCGGTGTACCGTGGCAATTTAAAAAGTTTGCCGATGCCACTTCTAAGGCGTGGTTTACCCGTAGCTGGCAGGATAAAATTTTCGCCGGTTTCAGTAATAGCGCGAGCCTGAACGGTGACAAACAGGTCACGTTACAGTACCTGCAAACCCTGGCGTCTCAGCACGGCGGTGTGTGGGTGAGTCTGGGTTTGCCTCCGGCGAACACGCTGGCGGCATCGCGTGAAGATCTGAACAACCTGGGCGGTTCTGTAGGCCTGTTGGTGCAGTCTCCTTCCGATGCGGGCGCTGATAAGATTCCTTCTGGCGACCTCGCCACCGCGACCAAATTCGGTGAACGTGTTGCGGCCATTACCGCACGCTTCAACTGATTTACTGCACGTATGAAAAAGGGTCAGCCACGCTGACCCTTTTTACGTGTAAGAACACGCTTAACGGTAAACAATACCGCCATCAATCAGAATCGACTGGCCGGTGACATAATCCGAATCCGGGCCTGCCAGGTAAGAGACCAGGCTTGCCACATCGTCCGGAGTTTCGGCACGGCCCAACGCAATCCCTTCCACATATTTCTTATACGTTTCACCCACCGGCGCACCCGTGATCTCCGCGAAACGCTGGTCGATTTCGGTCCACATCCCGGTGCCCACGATACCCGGACAATAGGCATTCACCGTAATACCCCGGCTGGCATACTCTTTCGCCGCCGCCTGCGTCAGCGCACGGACGGCAAATTTTGTCGCCGAGTAAATGCCCAGCATCGCAAAACCATCGTGACCGGCAATGGAACAGGCGTTAATAATTTTGCCTTTCTGCTTACGCTCTTCGAATTTTTTCGCCGCAGCCTGAATTCCCCACAGGGTGCCCTGCACGTTAATCCGCATAATGCGATCCACCTCTTCCGGGGTGACATCGGAGAGCGGTTGTACCTGCGCGATACCGGCGTTGTTAACGATGATGTCAAAACCGCCCAGTTCGCGTTCCGCCTGAGCGATAGCCGCGTAAACCTGGTCGCGATCGGAGATATCGGCCACAAAGGTGGCAGCTTTGCGCCCTAATGCCCGAACCTCAGCGGCGACCGCCTCAAGCGCCTCTGCCTTCATATCCACCAGCATAATTGCCGCGCCATCTTTGGCCAGACGCAACGCAATGCCTCGCCCAATCCCTTGACCGGCACCGGTTACCAGCGCGACTTTATTTTCGATAGCCATACTTTTCTTCACCTCATCCTGACAGGAAAAACACTGCCTTAGTCACGGCAGCAGACAGGCCTTACACTACCGCCCGCCCGAAACGCGGCCTACCCCCTCTGATGGGGGGGTGAGCACGCCAGGCCAAGTGTCGTACGGGCGTAACGCTGGTTCCGCTCTGCCTCCTTGAGTACACTCGTCGGAAAGAGAACAGAACGAGGTCGCGGTTGTATGGCATTTTTGTCCCCCACAGGTCACCTGCCCACAGAGAACGTTGACGAAGAACCTTTTCGCTTTACACGCAAACTCCCGCTGATCCGCACAAAACTTACGCCGCCGCGTACCCCAGGCCTGTTGCTGCAACGCGACCGCCTGCTTACGCGACTGGATAACGCCGCCTCCGGTAGCCTGACGCTGGTCTGCGCGGCAGCCGGGTTCGGCAAAACCACGCTGCTTTCCCAGTGGTATCAACACCGTCAGGCGCAGGGCGATTCGCTGGCATGGCTTAGTCTGGAAGAAGAAGACAGCACGCCGTTGCTCTTCATGCGCTACCTGCTGGCAGCACTGAGTCCGCTCTATCCGTGCTGGAGCGACACCTTCGCGCGTTATCCGGAAGGGGCGCATCCTGGCGATTTTTCGCTGTTCCTGGCAGAACTGGTCAATCAGCTTCACCACTGTTCACACCCGCTCTATCTGATCCTCGATGATTACCAGAGCATCCGAAGCCGCGAGATCCATGACGGGCTGACATGGCTGCTCCACCACGCCCCGGCGTCGTTACATCTGATTATCGGCAGTCGCAACCGTCTGCCTCTGGTACTCAGCCGCCTGCACCTTTGGGATCAGTACACGGAAATCGAAGACAGCGAACTGCGCTTTAACGATGCAGAAGCCCAGGCCTACTTCGCCCGATCGATCACGCCGCCGGTCAACAAGCACGACATTCCGCAACTGATGACCCTGACAGAAGGCTGGGTCGCGGGGATGAAAATTGCCGCCCTCTCTTCACGCAAACATGACGTGACGCCAGGCAGTATGGGGGCACTCAGTGGCGGTTCGCGCTCTATCAACCGCTATCTTGAAGAGGTCATATTCGCACCGCTGCCCCCAGGCACGCTCCACTTCCTGATGTTGACCTCTGTACTTAATCGCCTGCATCCGGCGCTGTGTGATGCGGTAACGGGATTGAATAATGGCAGAGCGATGCTCACATGGATTGAGCAACACAACCTGTTTCTTAGCGCGCTGGATGATGCCGGATTCTGGTTTCGCTACCACCCCCTGATGCGCGACGCCCTCTCCCAACGCCTGCAACAAGATCCAACTATTGATATCAGTCAGCTTCATGAGCGTGCGGGTAACTGGTTCGCCGCCCAGCAGCTCTGGGCGGAAGCGATACGTCATGCACTGGCGGCCGGAAAGTCGCTCACTCGCCATGCAGAAGCCGGGGCACAGTCGCTGGCCGAAGAAGGCGATATCGACACCATGGTGCGTTGGATCCACTATCTGCCTGCCACACCGGATCCGTCGCGCATTGAATTACAGCTCAATCTGGCCTGGGCGCTGGCGCACCATTTCCGCTTTTCAGACGCCCGTCAGTTGCTTGATGCCATTGATGCGATGATGGCGAATGGCTCAGAATATCTGACGCGCTCTACGGGGGTAAAACAGCGCGTGGTGCGGGCCATCTGTGAGGCCTTCGCCGATAACATCTCTGCCAGTCTGCTTCTTGTTGAACCGTTGCTCAATGAGGTCCCCTGTGGCGATATCTGGGTGGATGGGTTGGTCTGTAACATCCTCAGTTATTGCCATCTCGCCCTTGCCCGTCCGCAGCGGGCGCTGGACGTTCAGCAGCACGTTTCCGGCAACCAGGCCAGCAACCGCAACCTGTTTGTTGAGGTCTACCGGGTCTTTGTGCTGGCGCTCGGCCAACTGCGTCAGGGGAATCTGCAAGAAGCCGAATGCCAGGCCACCCGGGCGCTGCACCACGCAGAACAACATACCGGGCAAAATTCCAGTAGTGGTGCAACGCTTGCCCCGTTACTGGCTGATATTGCCTGGGAGCGCGGCGACATCGGACAGGTCAACAGTTTGCTGAACCTGCGTCTCGGCATGATTGATGATTTTTGCCCACCGGATGGTCTTAGTCTGTGTTACGTGGTCCTTGCACGTCAGGCGCAGTTGAATGCGCAGCCTGATGAGGCACTGGCACTTTTGCGCCATGCCGGGCAGTTATGCATGCAGCGCGGCTGGTGGCGAGCGCGCATTGCGCTGATTGCCGAAGAAATCACACTCCACCTTGATACCGGCAATAAGGATCATGCTATCAGGCAGTTCGCTTTACTACAGCAACTGGCGAGCGAGCCGGGGGCGGCGGAAAATGAGGTCGTCGGCTGGCACAGGGGGATCTGCGAGAGCCGCCTGTTACTTGCCGAAGGCGATGCGCTGACGGCGGCAAAAAGGCTGACCTCCCTGATAAACGAACAGGAGCGCTGTGGCGAATGGCTGGCGGCAACACGCTCACGCATCCAGCAGGCCGTGGCCTTCTGGCGAGCCGGAGAAGAGAAACAGGCCATCGCCGCCTGCGTTCCGGCGCTCCCGCAGGCCGTCGCGCAAAAAATGCAGCGCACACTGCTCAACGGCGGGCCAGAGCTGCTGGCGCTGCTTAGCCGCTTGCGTGAGCAGCCCCATTCCGATACGGCATTTACCGCCATTATCGCCGCCGCGCAAGAGATATTGATGCCCCTGGGGCTTTCTCCGTGGACTCCATGCGAAGCCGTGACGGACGGGCTACGGTTGACCGAGCGCGAGCGGCAGACTTTACAGTTGATCGCCGAAGGACATTCCAATAAAGGCATCGCACGCACGCTTGGGATTTCGGTCGAAACGGTGAAATGGCACCATAAGCAGTTATATGAAAAGCTGGCGGTGAACGGACGTATTCAGGCGGTAAACCGGGCAAGAAAACTGGGTTTGCTGGGGTAACCGGGTTCGCCTGCCTTTCATGACAGGCGAAATAGAGGTCATGAGCCGGACATTACGATGACGGTCGGGCGCAGAACGCCACACACATCCCCACCAGCGCGGCCCCGGTCAGCCATTGAAAGACATTACGCCACGCCTCCAGTGACGGATGCGCCCCCAACAGCACGGTGATAATAGCCAGCATCATCGCCCCGGCGGCGTACTGGCTGGTGACCATCAGCGCACTGGCCCGCCCCTGTAGCATCACCGGCGTCGCCGTCAGCCCGATGGCAAACATCGCCGGATAAATCAGCCCGTGCCCCAGACCACTCAGCGCAACGCCCAGCATGAAGGCGATCGAAAACGGCAAATTGAGCGTCGTCGACAGCAGCCACAGCCCCAGCGCCGCAGCACCAAACCCAACGGTTAACACACCTGCACTGGAAAAGCGTGTGCTCAGGCGGGTATAGAGCCCATTGCCAGCCACAATCAATAATGCCAGCGGGGTAAACAGTAGCCCCGTCACTACCGCCCCCAGCCCGAATGTCTGCTGCCAGAGCAGCGTCATGGCATAGAACTGACTACCAACGCTTGCCATATAGCAGGCACTACTGATCCAGCCGCTTTGTAAACCCGGTAACGTGCGAAGCTGTTCTGACAGCAGCGGTCTTGCGGCAAAGCGCTCATGCGCGATAAAGAGCAGCAGCATGCCCAGCGCCAGACGGTTTGCCAGAAAATCAGGCTGCCCGGTTTCGGCATAGCGCATCAGCGCCCAGACTATCGCCCCGGCGGAGGCACAGCCTACCAGCGCCCCCAGCCCTGCACGCGGTTTCTCCCTTTCGGTTCGCAACAGCGGAAAGTCCCGGCTAACCCGCCAGAGCGCCAGCAGCCCTGGCGGCAGATTGATAAAGAAGATAGCCCGCCAGCTTAACTCCGCCAACAAGCCGCCCAGCATCACCCCGGCTACCAGCCCGAGGGCGCCAGTCGCGCTCCAGATAGCCAGCGCCCTGCGATGCGCTTCGCCCTGGAAATGCTGCGCCATCAGCGCCAGTATCGCCGGTTGCATCAGCGCCCCCGCACTACCCTGGCCGCCACGGGCGATTAACAGCAGCACGGCGCTGTGCGCCAGCCCGCCAATGACTGACGAGAATAAAAACAGCCCCATTCCGAGAATAAATATCCGCCGGGCGCCCAGACGATCGCAAAGGCTTCCCCCCAGCAGCAGCAACCCGGCAAAGATCAGCCCGTAGAGGGAAACAACCCATTGCATTTCACCGAGCGAGAGCGCTAAATCCTGCGCCAGGGTGGGCAGCGCCACGTAAACAATGGCGTAATCGAGCGCAATCAGCGCTTGTGCAATGCCCGGCACCAGCAGAGAAAATGCGCGCGAAGCGTGTGGCGTCGTCGTCAGATTAATGTGCGTCATCAGGCTTCCTGTTTGTTAAGTAATGATGAATAATCCTCATGGATTACTTGTTCTTTACACAGGCTAACCGTCATTATGTCAGGCAATCAATGTCATAGTTTTCAGCCAAAGATGAGTTAAATTCATCCATGAAATTACGCCGCCTTCCCCACCTGAGCGCTATCCGCGCTTTTGATGCCGTTGCCCGCCACGCCAGTTTTAAACTGGCCGCTGAGGAAATTGGCGTCACCTCCACGGCTATCAGTCACCAGATTCGCCAACTGGAAGAGACCCTCGGTCAACGCCTGTTCATCCGTTCTGCCCGCGCGGTAACGCTGACAGCAAGCGGCGAAATCCTGTTTCGCGCATCGGAAAATATGTTCACCACCCTGCGTGAAGCGGTAACACTTATCGAGGCCGGCGCACCGCCCGATGCACTGACGCTCAGCACCACCTCGAATTTCCTGACGAACTGGCTGGTACCGCGCCTGCCGCTTTTGCACCATCAGCTCCCGGACCTGGAGCTACGCTTTCACAGCAGCACCAGCCTGGTGGATGTGCGCGGCGCGATGGCCGACTGCGCCATACGCTATAGCATGCAGGCGGACGAATCGCTGGAAAGCACCTTGCTCTGGCGTGACCGTTTTGTTCTGGTTGCCAGCCCTGCGCTGAGGCTGCAAAGCCCGGAGGATTTGGCAGGACTGACGCTGTTTCACATCGAAAACCGCCATGTGCCGACACCCGAGCCGGACTGGCAGCACTGGAAAGAGACCTTTGGCCCGGCAGAGTTAGCCGTGCAGGCAGGTATTCGTTTTGATGATGAGACGCACGCGATTCAGGCGGCGATTGCCGGACAGGGTGTCTTGCTGGCGAGCGAGCTGCTTATCCAGTATCCGCTGGCACAAGGGTTGCTCCATATTGCCCTGCCGGGCGCGCTCCCTGGCGGCAATTACTATTTTGTCACCAGCGCGGAAAAAGCCACCCGCCGTGATGTACAACAGTTCAAACATTGGCTTATCCATGCTTTTAATAACGTGACGTTGTCACAAATTGGTGCCCAACCTGCGCGCTGACACACTGAAAACGTCAGCGGCAGTCCCTGGGTTTTGCTATGGTATTTTTTTGCTGATGATAAACGGGTAGAACGAATGGAGCGGCTGGATTGCGATCGTATGTTTGTCGCAGTGATGGAAACGGGGAGTTTTACGGCGGCGGCGCAGCGGTGCGGCACCAGCCACGGTCAGGCATCGAAATTGATCTCCCGGCTGGAAAGTGAACTGGGCGTTAACCTGCTGCGCCGTAGCACCCGATCTCTGACCCCCACGGAGGTAGGACTGGCCTACTACGAACGTATCCGTCAGCTCCTGGTCGATTATGACGCGCTTAATGATTCCGTTCGCAACAGCGCCAACGCCCCTTCCGGGCTACTGCGCATCTCAGCGCCAGTCACATTTGGCGTTTCGCAACTGGCGCCCTATCTGGTGGAATTTGCCCGCCGCTACCCGGATATCGAGCTGGATGTCAGTTTTTCCGACAGGCTGGTTAACGTGGTGGACGAAGGTTTTGATCTGGCCCTGCGTATCGGCAGCCTGACCGACAGCAGCCTTATTGCCCGCCGTTTATGCCCGATTCGCAATGTGGTCGTCGCCGCCAGAAGCTATCTTGAGCGCCACGGCGAACCTCAACACTGGGCAGAACTGGAGCAGCATGCCCTGATCGTCGATACCAATTTTCGCGATCCCTGGCACTGGCCGTTTCGCGATGCCGGGCAGCAGATGCATTTGCAACCGGTTCGCGGACGAATCAAATTTTCCAACGCGGAGGCCTGTATTGAGGCCGCCTGTGCCGGGCTTGGAATTGCCAGAGTACCGATGTTTATCGCTGAAAAAGCCCTGAATGAACAGCGTGTCATGCCCGTTCTGGCTGCCTTTGAAGCGCCGCCGCTGGCGCTATACGCGGTCTATCCCCCTGCCCGCTACCTGGCGCAGAAATCCCGGGTATTAATCGATTTTCTGGCGACGACCTACGCCTCAGTTTCATAGGCAGCATTATTTCCATTGTGGAAATAAACATCCTCTTTTCGACCCAATAATCATTGGGCTGGAAACACTCTATAGTCCTCTCAACAACCTATTCGAGAGGACACCACCATGACTGATTCACGCACGGCTCCTTATGCATCTCTGCTACTGCGCCTGACGCTCGGCATTCTGTTTCTGGCGCACTTTAGCCTGAAATTCTTCGTTTTTACTCCGGCGGGCACAGCGAAATTTTTTGCCTCCCTGGGTCTGCCCGGCGGTCTGGCGTATCTCACCATGGCGGTTGAGCTGGTGGGAGCAATTGCGCTAATCCTCGGGATCTATAGCCGTATCGTTGCCATCGTGCTGATTCCGATTCTGTTGGGGGCTATCTTTACCGTGCACGGTCCGGCGGGCTTTTTCTTCACTAACCCGAACGGTGGCTGGGAATTCCCGGCATTCTGGATAGTTGGCCTGCTTGCTCTGGCGCTGACCGGTGACGGAAAATACGCGCTCAAACCGACCCCTTTTAAAGGTTAAGGATCACGCATGCTGATTGACGGAAAATGGACGGCGGACTGGCACCCGGTGCAGGCCACCGATGAAAAAGGTGGATTTGTCCGCCAGACCTCCAGTTTTCGCCACTGGGTGACGCCTGACGGATCGCCCGGTATCACGGGCGAAGGCGGTTTTATCGCCGAACCGGATCGCTACCATCTGTATGTTGCACTGATTTGCCCGTGGGCCTCCCGCACGCTGATTGCCCGCAAACTCAAGGGGCTGGAAGAGGTTATCAGTGTATCCGTGGTAGAACCCTGGTTACTGGAGGAAGGCTGGCATTTCGGCGATTACCCCGGCGCTGACAGAGATACGCTAAATAATGTCGAGTGGCTGCATCAGCTTTATACCCATGCAGATCCGATGTTTACAGGTCGCGCGACGGTTCCGGTACTGTGGGATAAGAAAACCCACACCATCGTCAATAACGAGTCTGCGGATATCGTGCGGATGCTTAATAGCGGTTTTGGCGAACTGGCACGTGGCAACATTGATCTCTACCCCGCCGCCCTGCGCGAAGAGATTGACCAGCTCAACGCCGCGATTTACCCAACGCTGAATAACGGGGTGTATCGCGCCGGTTTTGCCACTACCCAGGTGAGTTATGAAGAGGCGGTCAGCGATGTGTTCACTATGCTCGATACGCTCGAAGCACGCCTTGCAACGCGGGATTTTCTCTGCGGCGGCCAGCTAACCGAAGCCGATATTCGCCTGTTTGTGACCCTGGTGCGTTTTGATGCCGCCTACCATGGGGTGTTCAAATGTAATTTGCGTAAACTTGCGCAGTACCCGAATCTGGACCGCTATCTGCGGACAATGCTGGCGGTACCAGGCATCCGGGAAACGGTGAATATTGACCATATCAAGCAGGGCTACTATTCCATCAAAGCGCTCAACCCGAACGGGATTGTCCCGCGAGGGCCGGATCTCAGCGCGTATGGCTTATAAGTCATTCGCAGAAAGCGAGATCATCGCAGGGTGAGTCAGAGTCTCCCTTGTGAGGAGGATTTAAGTGAGGGGAGTATGCAGCCCGGAAGGCGGGTGTTATAAAAACGCAGTTTCGCTGCTCCCCACGCTTTTTAGCTCAAGCCCCATAAATTTGAGCCCTATTCCGTGCTCATGATCTCTGTCGGTTGTAAACATAAATCCGAAACGACCTTTCTCATCAGGGGAAAGATAGATTTTCACCAGAATAAGTTCTGTTGCCTCTGCGCCATACACGCGTTTGCAGTAAGCCTGCGTTTGTGCAGTGATTTTCTGCGAGAAAGCGTTCTGTTTCTCAATAAGAAACTGGATATCGGCCCTCATTTTGTCATCAGGCGAATGTGCGTCCAGATTTATGCACTGGACCGATTGAGAGCCGAATGCCGGTAAAAGCAAATCAACTGCGGTGCCTTCGTCATCGGCATAATATTCCCGTTCAGCAGACATCTTTATGTTCCTTTTTTCGGGCACCAGGGACGGTAACTGCTTTTTTATCCCAGCGTCATTTTTTGCCGGTTGGCAATAAGCAGGAGTATGGCCTTTCAGCCACCCTTAACGGCAAGAAATAATAACAGCCTCTCTTGTTTCATACTTATCACCAACGCGATCGTCTCGCAGCGTTATTACGGTTTTCGCCTCAGGAAATCAATAAGAAAAGGGGGAACGCTGCTGCGCTTCGTGTAAATAATGCCTGGCATCTTCACCGGCGGCGGTATACAGCGGTGCGTTTTGATCGCCCGCAACGGCAAGAATGGCCTTCGCGACATCGTCGGCGTGCGTCACTGGCGAGTCGATATCGCGCGCCATCTGAATAAACGCATCCACCATTTCTCCATACGCCGGATCGTCTTGTCCGCCAAAATACGCCCGCGCATTTTCGCCAAACTTCGTCTCTGGCGAGCGCCCTGGTAAGACAACATGAACTCGAATACCAAATGGCCTGACTTCGATGGCTAATGACTCGCTCCAGGCATTCAGCGCCGCTTTACTGGCGCGATAAAGCCCAATCAACGGCATCGCTTTGGTTGTTACTGACGATGAAACATTGATGATAATTCCTGATTTTTTCTCTCTCATCTGCGGGAGTAAAGCCTGGGTTAATGCCAGTGTTCCCAGAACATTGGTATGCATTAATTGCTGTGCGGTTGCCATGGGCGTGAGCTCAACAGGTACCGGTGCGCCCAACCCGGCATTATTCACCAGCAGGTCAATCGCCCCGGCCTTTTTTACCACATTATCAATGCTGTCAGCAGACGTGATATCCAGCGGCAGAATAGTCAGTCTGTCGCTTTCAGGGAATAGCGTGGGATCAGGCGTTCTCATGGTGGCAACTACCTTCCAGCCTTTCTCTAAAAAGAGTTTTGCTGTTGCAAGCCCAAAACCCGATGAACATCCGGTAATCAGTGCAGTAGACATAGTTAAACCTCTTCGTTGGCAAGAGCCAGGATCATAGCCGCCTCTGCCTGGACAATATATAATCAAAAATCCAGTTAAATTTAGAGAGCGTCCAATGTCAGATCCGTTAACCGCTATTGTTACCCTGCTCAATCCCAGGCCAACCCATACCAAACTCGTTGAAGGGGCCGGCCAGTGGCGTATTGTTCGGGAGTCTTCCGGAGAGGCTTTTTATTGCGCAGTGTTACAAGGCGAATGTCTGATGAGTATTAACGGCAAAGCGCCGAAATTACTCGTTTCCGGCGATTTCGTTCTGATCCCCGCTACCTATACCTTTGAAAACACCAGTGCGGGTGCGTTAACACCCGTTGGCATTACGACGCCGACCCTTATTGGCGATGGGCACGTAAGAATTGGTTCAACAACGGGGCCGGCTGAATTTCTGATGAATGTGGGGCACTGTGAATTCGACACGCCGGACAAACAGCTTATCGTTGCCCTACTTCCCAATGAGATCCTGATTAAAGGACAACGCAGGTTTGTCACATTGCTTGAACTTCTGCTGGACGAAAGCCAGGCCCGGCGACCAGGACGTGAGGTGGTATTGATGCGCCTTTTACAGCTATTACTGGTTGAATCGTTGCGAAGTCATCATGATTTGTCGAAAACGGCAGGTATCCTGCAAGGATTACAGCACGAAAAGATCGCTATTGCGCTCCATCTCATCCATGAAAAACCCGACATTGACTGGCAAATAGCGCACCTCGCCAGCCACTGCGCAATGTCCCGTTCCTCTTTCTTTGCCATATTCAACGAGACGGTCGGGATGCCGCCGATGCAATATCTGCTCTTCTGGCGAATGTCGTTAGCGCGAAAAGCACTGTTGAGTAGTACAGATAAAATAGAACAGATCGCATTCCGGATTGGTTACCAGTCGGCGAGTGCATTCAATGTCGCCTTCACGAAATATGTGGGCATGCCGCCTGGGGTATTTCGACGTCAGAAATCCCATGATGCCCATGTGGCGTCGCCACACGGATGAAAAGCCAGTCTTGAACACGCGTTCTGTCAGAAATCACTGGCCTTCTCTTTTCGACCGATGACTCCCCCGTAAATAAAAGAGGCTTTCCGGCATCTGTTTAAGGGGGCGATGATAAGTTAACGGCGAATTATCTTACCTGCATCCGGTATTCAATCATGCCGCTTTTTTTTGCAATCCAGTCATATAATCTTTGCGCACGATAGTTTGCTTCATGGGTGTGCCAGTAAAGATGGCTGGCATGACGTTTTCTGGCTTCTTTCTGAACATATTCAATTAACAGTTTGCCAATGTGTTTGCCGCGAATATTTTCGCTGACATATAAATCTTCCAGATAACAATAATCGCTCTCCGCCCAGGTGGAACGGTGAAAAAGATAATGTGCGAAACCCACCACCTCTCCATTACTTTTCGCGACGGCACAGAATATCGGCTCGATTGGATTGGCAAAGCGCTCCCAGGTGCGCTTTGTGATCGCGTCGGGAATATCAACGTTGTAAAAAATTTGATAATTTTTCCACAATGGTAACCAGCTTTCATAATCCATTTCACTGGCAGCTTCGATTGCGATAGATACTGTATTCATAATAATAACCTCGTTGTTCACTGAATGGGGATAGTCATTAATTAAACGCGCAGGCATATTGATAGGCTTAACGTTTTAATAAAAGAAAGCACAGGGCATTTTTGCGATTAGCACGCCAATACAGGGAGGCGTAACGCTCGCGCCTAAAAATGACCTGCGGTTACAGCACCTCTTATTTTCGCTATCGTGATAGGGCGGCATATTATCCCTCTGTCGCGACTCTTATCGCAGCCCACTCCACCCTGCCCGTCATTTAATCTTCGGGAATGATCATATGGTTGAAATGGCACGTTTAGCCCCACCAATTTTGCCCAATGAAGCAGACCAATTTATCTTCTGGCATCAGGCAAACCTGTTATAGACTGGGAATTAAGGGAAGTCATACGGAGAAAAGGATGTTTAAGCATGCACAACTTGAAACGGTAAAAGCCTGGATAAGTGATTCCGCAAACGGATCGCTGCCTCTTCATGAAAGGATTCAAAGAGCCATACGGGCGCTGATACTGGAAGGGATTTTATCTCACGGCAAAGCCCTTCCCGCCTCACGAGCATTAGCCACATCACTCAATGTCTCCCGGGATACCATTGAAACTGCCTATACGCGCCTGCACGCTGAAGGGTTTATTGAAAGGCACACGGGGAAAGGGAGTTTCGTTTCTGCCAGCGCCCGCTTTCTGAAATCACATTCCCGGCAACGGCAGTCAGCTGCTGCGGTACGTGAACCAACGCTCAGCGAGCGGGGAAAGCGGGTTTATGGAAGCGGCGGTATACGCGAATTTTCCTTGCCCCGCCCGCTGGCGCCGGGGATCCCCGAAACACGTCTGTTTCCGCTTCAAACCTGGGAGCGACTTGCGCGACAGGTACTGAAAGAATATCGCCACCATGCACTGGAACAAAGCCCTCCGCAGGGGACAGAACGCTTACGGCAGGCAATCGCTGAATATGTCAATCTGGAGCGTGGCGCGCATGCCACGCCAGAACGTATCATTATTCTGACCAGTTCCCAGCAGGCACTTGCGCTCTGTTCGCATGTCCTGATGGACAACGGGGATGCCATCGCGGTTGAAGATCCTGTCTATCAGGGGGCACAAAAAGCGTTTGATACTGCCGGACTGAACAGCCTTCCGGTGCCTCTTGATGAGAAAGGTTTATGCATTGCGTCGCTAAATGCTCTGACAGAGCCTGCGAAAGCCCTCTATCTCACGCCTTCCCACCAGTATCCTACCGGTGTCACCCTCTCCCTCGAACGACGACTGGCGGTCATCAACTGGGCAAACCATCACCAGGCCTGGATCATTGAGGATGACTATGACAGTGAATTTCACTATGAAGGGAAACCGATGGCCTGTGTACAGGGTCTGGATGCCTTTAACCGGACCATCTATATCGGGACGTTTACCAAATCTCTTTTTCCGGGGCTACGCATTGCCTGGATGGTCGTTCCCGCAGAATTGGTTGAGCCGCTGACGATGGCCAGAACATTAATGGACGGTCATACCGCCTCAATGACCCAACTGACAGTGGCCAAATTTCTGGAGGGCGGCCATTTTAGCGCCTATGTCCGGATGATGCGGGGGGTCTATGTCGCGCGGCGCGACAAACTCGCCAGCCTGTTAGAACAGTATCTTGCTGATTTTGTCGTTGGCATAACGCCTGCGGGGGGAATGCAGATGCCCTGCTATCTCAAAGATGGCCTGTCAGAGACTGCCGTCGCCGCCGCTGCTCGCCGGGCAGGTATTGATATGCTCGGGCTGACCGGACTGTATGCCAGCAAACCGGCATCCCCAGGTTTTTTGCTGGGATTTGCGGCTTATACGGAGAAGGAAATGGAAGACGCGGTAGGAAAACTTGCGGCCCTTTTTCGCCGTCTCTGAGGCTTATGCCTGTCAACCCGTAAAGCCGACTGACTCATTGCGCCTGCGGCTGACAGGCGGGCAATGTCATCCTGAACGAATAGCGCGAAAACCACGGGATCCTATGTGGATTGCTGGCGTAATAGCTGGGTTTCAGGGCGAGCAATACTGCGGCGCCATGCCCCGGGAGCCTGCCCATAATGGCGCTTAAAGCTGCGGTTGAAGGACTGCTGGGAGTCAAAACCCAGGGCGATCGCCACGTTTAAAATCGGTTCGTCACTGTGGGCTAAGCGCTCAACCGATTTTTGCAGCTTTTGCGCGCGAATATACTCGGCGAGACGATAGCCGGTATGTTCTTTGAATATCCGCTGCAGGTGCCACTTCGAATAACCGGCTCGTCTGGAGACAGTGTCAATGTCGAGACGGCTTTCAATGTTGTTGTCGATCCAGTCGAGTAAATCGTGAATAAAGCCTTCACTGTTCACTTTGTTTCCCCCCGCTCAGCTCACCAAAAAAAGCATCTTTGTTTGTTGCATTTAAAGGTGGCCTGCTTTTGCCTTAAATGCAAGTTTTATTATTGCATTTAAATCTCTGGCAGAAACGCGTCGTGTTGATGTGCCAGGAATAGCACATAAAGTGCAACAATTATTCTTGCACTAAATTTAGCACCTCCCTACAATCGCCGCGATAGTGTATTCGCAACTGTTACAGTTTTGTGGCGATGAACGGCACAAATGGCCTTAAGCCAGCCCGGACAAAGGAAGTGGCGCAGCGTCTCCCGCTGCGTCTTGCCCGGCGGCTACAATTACCGGAATAAAAATAATGAGCCTGCAAAAACATTGGGGTAACTTTCATCTGAACGCGCTGGGCGCGATGATGCTCTCCGTACTGCTCGTTGGGTGCGATAACAGCGTCGCGCAAAACGCGGCGCCACAGGCACCCGCCGTCAGCGCTGCGGATGTGGTGGTGAAATCCATTAGCCAGTGGGATAGCTTTAACGGTCGGATTGAAGCGGTGGAAAGCGTTCAGTTACGCCCCCGCGTCTCGGGTTACATTGACAAAGTGAATTACACCGAGGGCCAGGAAGTGAAAAAGGGCGAGGTGCTGTTCACTATTGATGACAGAACCTATCGCGCTGCGCTGGAACAGGCGCAAGCGACGCTGGCAAGGGCTAAAACGCAGGCGAGCCTGGCGCAAAGTGAGGCTAACCGTACCGATAAACTCATCAATACCAACCTCGTATCCCGTGAAGAATGGGAGCAGCGTCGTTCGGCCGCCTCCCAGGCGCAGGCCGACATTCGTGCAGCACAGGCGGCGGTTGACACCGCACAACTTAATCTTGATTTCACCAAAGTGACTGCGCCGATCGATGGCCGCGCCAGTCGGGCGTTGATCACCAGCGGTAACCTGGTCACCGCGGGCGACAGCGCCAGCGTACTTACTACGCTGGTCTCGCAGAAGACGGTTTACGTCTATTTTGATGTCGATGAGTCGACCTATCTCCACTATCAAAATCTCGCCCGCAGCGGGCAAGGCGCGTCAAATAATCACCTGGCTCTACCGGTTGAGATTGGCCTTACCGGCGAGGAAGGCTACCCCCATCAGGGCAAAGTGGATTTCCTGGATAATCAGTTAACGCCGAGTACCGGCACTATCCGTATGCGCGCGCTGCTGGATAATGCACAGCGTCAGTTCACGCCAGGTCTTTTTGCCCGTGTCCGCCTGCCGGGCAGCGCTGAATTCCAGGCCACCCTTATCGACGACAAAGCGGTGCTGACCGATCAGGATCGTAAATATGTTTATATCGTTGATAAAGAAGGAAAGGCGCAGCGTCGCGATATTACTCCCGGGCGTCTGGCAGAGGGTCTACGCATCGTGCAGCAGGGGCTCAAGCCTGGCGATAAAGTCATCGTCGACGGTTTACAAAAAGTGTTTATGCCGGGGATGCCGGTTAACGCGAAAACCGTTGCCATGACCACCAGCACTGCCCTCAACTGATCCCTTATCTGAGAATCCGACACATGGACTTTTCCCGTTTTTTCATCGACAGGCCGATTTTTGCCGCAGTGCTGTCGATTCTGATTTTCATCACTGGGTTAATCGCTATCCCGCTTTTGCCGGTCAGCGAATATCCTGACGTCGTGCCGCCGAGCGTGCAGGTGCGCGCGGAGTATCCCGGCGCCAACCCGAAAGTCATTGCCGAGACTGTGGCAACGCCGCTGGAAGAAGCCATCAACGGCGTTGAAAACATGATGTACATGAAATCTGTCGCCGGCTCCGATGGCGTACTGGTGACGACCGTCACCTTCCGTCCGGGTACCGATCCAGATCAAGCGCAGGTTCAGGTACAAAACCGCGTATCGCAGGCCGAAGCGCGTCTGCCGGAAGATGTGCGGCGTCTGGGTATCACTACCCAGAAACAGTCGCCGACGTTGACGCTGGTGGTGCATCTGTTTTCGCCCAACGGTAAGTACGACTCACTGTATATGCGTAACTACGCCACCCTCAAAGTGAAGGATGAACTGGCGCGTCTGCCCGGCGTCGGCCAGATCCAGATTTTTGGTTCGGGCGAATACGCAATGCGTATCTGGCTGGATCCGAATAAAGTGGCGGCGCGCGGGTTAACGGCTTCGGATGTGGTGACGGCGATGCAGGAGCAAAACGTCCAGGTCTCCGCTGGCCAGCTTGGCGCCGAGCCGCTGCCGAAAGAGAGTGATTTCCTGATCTCCATTAACGCCCAGGGGCGTCTGCATACGGAAGAAGAGTTTGGCAATATTATTCTGAAAACGGCGCAAGACGGCTCGCTGGTACGCCTGCGCGACGTGGCGCGTATCGAAATGGGCTCTGGCAGCTATGCGCTGCGCTCCCAGCTCAACAATAAAGACGCGGTCGGGATTGGTATCTTCCAGTCGCCGGGGGCAAACGCGATTGATTTGTCTAACGCGGTGCGCGCCAAAATGGACGAACTGTCTAAGCGCTTCCCGGAAGATATGCAATGGGCGGCACCTTACGATCCGACGGTTTTCGTTCGCGATTCCATTCGCGCGGTCGTACAAACCCTGCTGGAAGCGGTGGTGCTGGTGGTGCTGGTGGTGATTCTGTTCCTGCAAACCTGGCGCGCGTCGATCATTCCACTGATCGCGGTGCCGGTATCGGTCGTGGGCACCTTCAGCATTCTCTACCTGCTTGGCTTCTCGCTAAATACCCTGAGTTTGTTCGGGCTGGTGCTGGCTATCGGTATTGTGGTGGATGACGCCATCGTAGTGGTGGAAAACGTTGAGCGAAATATCGAAGAGGGACTCGCTCCGCTTGCGGCAGCGCATCAGGCGATGCGTGAGGTGTCCGGGCCGATTATCGCGATTGCGCTGGTGCTGTGCGCGGTGTTTGTGCCGATGGCGTTCCTCTCCGGGGTTACCGGTCAGTTCTACAAACAGTTTGCGGTGACGATAGCGATTTCGACGGTGATATCCGCCATCAACTCGCTGACGCTCTCCCCTGCTCTGGCTGCCCTGCTGTTAAAACCGCACGGCGCCCCGAAAGACTTTCCAACCCGGCTTATTGATCGCCTGTTCGGCTGGCTTTTCCGTCCGTTCAACCGCTTTTTCCACCGTAGCTCTGACGGTTATCAGGGACTGGTGGGGAAAACGCTCGGACGACGCGGTGCAGTGTTTTTGGTCTACGTGCTGTTGCTCTGTGCCGCTGGCGTCATGTTTAAAGCCGTCCCCGGCGGATTTATTCCGACCCAGGATAAGCTCTATTTAATTGGCGGCGTGAAAATGCCGGAAGGTTCTTCGCTGGAACGTACCGATGCGGTGATCCGCAAAATGAGCGAAATCGGGATGAATACCGAAGGCGTGGATTATGCGGTCGCTTTCCCGGGGCTTAATGCGTTGCAGTTCACCAATACACCAAATACCGGGACGGTCTTTTTTGGTCTGAAACCGTTCGATCAGCGTAAACACTCCGCGGCGGAAATTAACGCTGAGATCAATGCGAAAATCGCCCAAATCCAGCAAGGCTTCGGCTTCTCCATTTTGCCGCCGCCGATTTTAGGGCTGGGTCAGGGTTCAGGCTATTCACTGTATATTCAGGATCGTGCAGGTCTTGGCTATGGCGCACTGCAAAATGCGGTGAATACCATGTCAGGTGCGATTATGCAGACGCCAGGGATGCATTTCCCGATCTCTACCTACCAGGCGAACGTTCCGCAACTGGATGTGCAGGTTGACCGTGACAAGGCGAAAGCGCAGGGCGTGTCGCTGACCGATCTGTTCGGTACGCTGCAAACCTATCTGGGCTCGTCTTATGTGAATGACTTCAACCAGTTCGGGCGTACCTGGCGCGTGATGGCGCAGGCAGATGGGCCATACCGTGAAAGCGTGGAGGATATTGCTAATCTGCGCACCCGTAATAATCAGGGTGAAATGGTGCCCATCGGCAGTATGGTGAATATCCATACCACCTACGGGCCGGACCCGGTGATTCGTTACAATGGTTATCCGGCGGCGGATCTCATTGGCGATGCCGATCCTCGCGTACTCTCCTCCGCGCAGGCGATGACGCAGCTGGATGCGATGTCTAAGCAGATCCTACCGAACGGGATGAATATTGAATGGACGGATCTGAGCTTCCAGCAGGCCACTCAGGGGAATACGGCGCTGATTGTCTTCCCGGTCGCGGTTCTGCTGGCTTTCCTGGTGCTGGCGGCGCTGTATGAAAGCTGGACGCTGCCGCTGGCGGTGATCCTTATTGTGCCGATGACGATGCTCTCCGCGCTGTTTGGCGTCTGGCTGACCGGCGGCGATAACAATGTGTTCGTACAGGTGGGTCTGGTGGTTCTCATGGGGCTGGCGTGTAAAAACGCGATTCTTATCGTCGAGTTTGCCCGCGAACTGGAAATTCAGGGCAAAGGGATCATGGAAGCCGCGCTTGAGGCCTGCCGCCTGCGTTTACGCCCGATTGTCATGACCTCCATCGCCTTTATCGCCGGGACCATTCCACTGATCCTCGGCCACGGCGCGGGGGCAGAAGTTCGCGGCGTCACCGGGATCACCGTGTTCTCCGGTATGCTGGGCGTGACGCTGTTTGGTCTGTTCCTGACGCCGGTATTTTACGTTACGCTACGTAAACTGGTTACGCGCGGCAAACCGGTAAACGACGTGTTGCCTGCGTAGGTTGTTGCAGATAACAAAAAACCGCCTTCACAGTGAAGGCGGTTTTTTTTCGCAATAAGAAAAGCGTTAAAGCGCTTTTTTACACCGGACCTCAATTTCAGGGACCGGGTCACACCCACTGGTATCCGCTTTTTTGACCTTTTCCAGCGCGCTTGCCACGGTATGGCGAGCTAACACCTCTAATGAGGCCTGTTCTGCTTCATCGGCGATAGATTTAAAGTACCAGCACGCATTGGCGCTGACCACGCAGCGCGCTGGCACATCAGGTCTCGACGCCCAAAGTTTTTTATCTTCTATCACAGACAGGTAGATATCGCGCAGGGTTATCTGTTCGGGCGGACGACCAAGATGAATAGAGCCGTTGCGGCCAAGGGTTGAGACGATAATGCCGTCACGCGTGAGAGGCACCATCAATTTGCGGATAAAGCTCGGATTCGCTTCCAGACCGTAGGCCAGAATCGCACTCGTCGAACGTTCACCTGATTGCTCCGCCATCGCTACGCTGAGAACCATCTGCAAAGCTGTCGGGAAGCGGTAATCTAACATTTTATTGTCCTGGGTCGCGGTGAATCTTGTTCTTTTTGGCACCGCAGAGGTGAATAACCAATGAGCAATAATATAACAAATACAGCAATTTTTTTGAAGCAATCAACGAGTGACCTGACTCGTAAAAAAGAGTTTCCAGCGGGTGTCGCAAACGCCATCCATCGTTAGCTAACTCCCTGATCCGCCAGGAGTCTCCGAAGGTGTCACGCGCGCAACTGTTACAGAGCAAAAACTTTCCATTCCTGACCTGAGGTATTTGAAGCACGAAACGTTCATTTCATGCGCCATATATGTGTCCGGACACGAAGGATATATGATGCTACCAAACGAACGTCTTTTTAACCCGAACAGAACAACGGAAATAAGGTATCCAGATGCAAGCGTAAATTATATACCTGACAATAGGCATAATAAGGGCGAAGTTCAGCGCAATAGGCGCAAATAAGTATGAAGCGATGACCCGGTCAATCAGCATGATCGCGATACTGGTGATAAGTAATACACTATACGCCATTGGTAACGCTTTCTTTTTACGCAGAAAAAGAGACACAACATAGATAACCAGCAGCAGTAAAATCAGGTTAATCCCCACGGCAATAAAAAGCCAGGACGTCTGATAAACAGGTATATGACCGAGCGAATTCATAGCAAGTTTTAACGTTACAACCAGAGAAGTGAAATAATCCCAGGCCATTAGCAACATATTGAGGAGTGGCAGGAACAACAGACCGCCAATTTTCCTGTATCGTTTTTCCTCACATTCTTCACAATATTCAAGATGTTGCGCAATTTCCTTATCACAGGTTAAGCACGTCCATTTGAAAGGGGTCGCCGTCATTATTCATCCTTTTTGTGTCTGTTCTTAACGAACTTGCTTCATTCCAGGGTTAATTAACGGCTAAATGTGAACATTCTTTAGGATAATTGCGCGCTCATCACTGTGGTCAGGAGTAAAGGTAAGCTCGAAACGCCCTGCCCGCGCGAAATGGCCGGTTAAATTACCGACCATCATTGTCTAACTCCTGTACGCTGTAGCAGATCTTCATCAACCATCTGTTGAGCGAGTGACTTTTTCCCATTGTTCTATTTCTTTATCCAGGTCCGCGAGTTTTTGCCGCACTAAATTTAATGCGTCACTGCCTAGCAACAAATGCGTGGGCGGGGTTTCACTCTCAATTAATGCCAGAATGGCGTGTGCGGCTTTCACAGGGTCGCCAGGTTGCTTACCGCTTTTTTCCTGACGGGCCTGACGAATTGGCTTGAATGAGGCATCATAGTCCGCAATGCAGCGAGCGCTGCGGACCATTGAGCGGCCGGCCCAGTCGGTACGAAACGAGCCCGGCGCTACAGCGGTGACATAAATATTGAACGGGGCAAGCTCCTTGCTTAACGTTTCTGATATCCCTTCCAGCGCAAATTTGCTGCCGCAGTAATAGCTGATGCCGGGCATGGTAATAAAACCGCCCATCGAGGTGATATTAATAATATGACCGCGACGTCTCTGGCGCATGCCGGGTAGCACCGCTTTGATCATCGCCACTGCGCCGAACACATTCACGTCAAACTGCCGGCGCATCTCTTCAAGAGAGGACTCTTCCAGTATCCCTTCATGACCATACCCCGCGTTGTTCACAAGGATATCAACCGGACCAACGGTGGCTTCGATCTCCGCAACCACCTCATCAATACGCGCAAAGTCCGTGACATCAAGCAGGCGCCCAAAAGCCCGCTCGGCATCACATGCTTCGAAAGTCTGCTTTGCTTCACGGTTGCGCACAGTCCCAATAACCCGATGGCCTGCGGCGAGGGCTTCCTGCGCCAGCGCACGACCAAAGCCGCTGCTGACGCCAGTGATTAAAATGGTTTTTGCAAATGTCATAAAAAGAACTCCATGAACAGTGGAGTTTGCATGGTATTCTCTGTCATGCGGCATTTTTAGGCCATATTTTCTCATTTCCTTGCCTGATCTTATGAGGGGCGATGATGTCCAGGATGCTCACCTTAATGAACGCCCTTGCAGTGCAGGAGGGTTACAACCTGACTGCGTTGCCTGATGTGCGAATTTTGCGCGCCGATCGCCCGCTTTCCAGAACGCCCGTGCTTTACGATCCGGGGATTGTGATTGTCTGTCAGGGCAGCAAGCGCGGTTTTTTCGGGCAGCAGACCTATTTATATGATGAGCAACATTACCTGGCAGTTTCGGTGCCGGTCCCGTTTGTCATGGAAACCGACGCTTCGCCAGCACATCCGTTGCTGGCGATTTATATACATCTGGATTTTCAACTTGCCGCTGAACTGATGTTGCAGATCGAACAGCATGACAACCCGCATCTTCCCGCTGCGCCGCAAAGTATGATGTCGAGCCCGATGGACGACGCGGTAAAAACGGCCGTTCTGCGTCTGCTTGAGGTCCTGAATAATCCATTTGAGGCTGAGATCATCGGGCCCGGGCGGCTACGTGAGCTCTATTTCCGCGTGTTAACGGGCGCACAGGGCAATGCAATGCGCGCCGCGCTGGCCTTACAAGGACAGTTCGGCAAAATCGGCAAAGTGCTACGGCGCATTCATGCCACCTACGCCGAGCCGTTAACGCTGGCACAACTGGCGACGGAAGCCGGAATGAGTGTGCCAACATTCCATAGCCATTTCAAAACGATAACCCGTATGCCGCCAATGCAATATGTAAAATCGGTACGCCTGCACCAGGCGCGTATGTTAATGGTGCGTCAACATATTACCGCCGCGGCCGCGAGTTATGCCGTCGGCTACGAAAGTCCGTCACAATTCAATCGCGAATTTAAACGCCTGTTTGGTCTGCCACCGGCTGAGGAGATAAAACGCATGCAGCGTCATTTCGCCGTGCCGCCAGCGCAACAAGCATCGGTTTTTGTTTCTTCGCATTAAGAATGTCGGCATGGCTGAATATACCGGGGGCGTCAGTATTGAGCGATCGGCGGATATTCTGCGACACTGTCGTATAAAGAAAAATATCTGCAAATCCATAATCTATTTTCATTATCGGGCATATTGAAAACTTAATATTCTTTTTCCTTGGATGAGAATACACGACCCACAATACATGCGTGCGCTAACTCACTCTCAGAGACCGGCAAGCTTGATTAATGGATAAAAAAATCTTAGGCTAGCCTTTGAAATATAATGGGTAATCAAAGGATAAAAATGAAAAACACAACCCCAGAATATACAACTGTCGACTTATCACGGTGGGCAAGGAAAGAACATTACGAGGCATTTCAGGGCTTCGCGCAGTGTACATTTAGCCAAACGGTACAAATAGATATTACCGCGCTACTAAAACATATACAGGGTGTCGGCTGGAAATTCTACCCTACGATAATTTTCCTTCTTGCTAAAATAGTCAACAGGCATGCAGAATTCCGTATGGCCATAAAGAACAATGAGCTTGTCATATGGAATGATAGTCATCCCGCCTATACGATTTTCCATGATGAAACGGAGACTTTTTCGTCATTGTGGAGTCACTACGATGGTAATATTCAACACTTCCTGAAGGTTTTTTCAGAAGACGTCGCACAGTATCGTCATAACCTTTCCTATCTCCCTAAGGAAGAATCGCGGGAAAATATATTTTTCGTCTCAGCTAACCCCTGGGTAAGTTTTACCAGTTTTAATATCAACATTGCGCACATGGATAATTTTTTTGCCCCGATGTTCACCCTTGGAAAATACGATAAACAAGGGGAAAAAGTGCTGTTGCCTCTCGCTGTCCAGGTACACCATGCCGTGTGTGATGGTTTCCATGTTGCAAGGCTAATCAACGAGTTACAAGAATTGTGCGATGACATATCGCAATATTCAGAAAGGCTCAAAAACTGATGTGTCAGCCGCCTTTTGTACAGAGCAGGCAGTAAGGAGAGCCGTCAGGTCTGTCATGAGCGAACAGCGTACTTTAATAGCATGACCCGGACAGACCTTTTTTACACTGCCTGTTGCAGTATTTCACCGGACCTGCTCAACCTGGCTTGCAATCTCCACCCTCCAATATTCCGGTAACCGTATAGATCACTTTGCGGTCGCCACGGGATTGGTAAGCATCATATCGGCGATATCCAGCATGACCCGCAGGCGATCCATATGCCGGAGGTCATAGTGATACCCCACCCATATATCTTTGGACGGCGGCGGCTCCGGCATGGGAATGCGCTGCAATCCGGATATGGCATCGCCAATTGGCCGTGGCAGCAAGGCAATCCCCATTCCACGCTGACACATCTGCGCCTGAACGGCCCGGCTGGTGCTGGTGAACACGCGCCGTGACTGAGGGAACCTGTCGAGCAGCCAGGCAACATCGGAAAAGTGGGATTGTGCCGTATTCATGAGGATAAGCCCCACTGCGGCCGGATCACGCTGCGCGATATACGCGGTTTCCGGCGTTCCATACAGCGCATAAGGCATGCTCATCAGGCGGCGCTGGACAATATCCGGTTCGGTAAAAGGGACGATGCGAAAGGCGATGTCAGCATCACGGCGCGACAGATTGAGTAAGCGGTAGCTTGCGATAATTTCTGGCACAATTGCCGGATGGCGGCGTGTCAGTTCGACCAGAACAGGTGCCAGAACATAGTTAGCAAACCACTCTGCTGAGGAGATGCGCAATATCCCCTCCAGACGTTCGTGATTACCTGCCAGGCGCCGCTCCATCGCCAGCGCAGAATCTTCCATCGCTTCTGCCAGCGTCATTACCCTGTCGCCAGCATCCGTCAGTACCAGACCATCACTTGTCCGGCGAAATAGCGCCTGCTGAGCCTCATCCTCAAGCGCCTTTATCCGCCGCCCCACCGTTGGATGGCTCACGCCAAGGCTTCGGGCCGCTTCCCCAAAAGACCCTTTACGCATGACAGCAAGAAACACCCGAACGTCGCCCCATTCCATGCCATTGCCTCACCGTTCAAAAATGAACATCGAATATACAAAAGTGTCAGTTCCAAAACAATTATGTAGATATCACCATAGTCTCCTCAACAAACCCCCTTGGGCGGTGATTTCAGAGGATTACGGCATGAATACATTACAAGACTACGTTGCCATCAAGACCGGTGGCTGCCGCGACAGCGGAGTGTGCGTCCCGAACCAGCATGTCCAGACAGGCTAACTGCCCATTTTGCCATTACAGAAACGTCTCTTACCGGGGACTGAACCGTTACCTGTGGAGTGTTCTATGTCGACCTATACCATCACGCAAGCTGAGCCGCGTCGCTGGGCAATGTTTGTCATTTTACTGGTTGGTGCATTTTTACCGCCGCTCGATTTTTTTATCGTCAATGTCGCGCTGCCTGCCATGCAAAGCGAGCTGGGCACCTCTTCTTCTGCTGAACAACTGGTCATCTCATCCTATGCTGCCGTCTATGCGGTGACATTAATTACCGGCGGTCGTCTGGGTGATATTTATGGTCGTGGGAAGATGTTTTTTCTTGGGCTTATCGGTTTTGCTGCTGCATCGATGCTGTGCGGTTTGGCCTGGTCTCCGTGGGTACTGATTACCGGGCGCATGTTACAGGGTGCCACAGCCGCCATTATGGCACCGCAGGCGCTGGCCTCCGTGCAGGTTATTTTTCCAGAAGCGGAGAAGCCGTTAGCACTGAGTATATATGGCGCTGTGTTTGGCCTGGCTTCCGTTATCGGACAGGTATTGGGCGGGATACTGATTTCAGCAGATCTGTTTCACCTTGGTTGGCGGACCATTTTTCTCGTTAACCTGCCGGTGGCGCTGCTGGTCATTCTCTTTGGTCTGCCGTTGCTAAAAGAGACGCGGGCGCGATCTGCACAGCGACTGGACCCCGTCGGCATGTTACTGGCGACAACCACGCTGAGCGCGCTGATTATTCCGTTGACGGAAGGCCGTGAGGCGGGATGGCCCTGGTGGACGTGGCTGTCTCTTCTTGCTGTTCCCCTGCTGGCTTCGCTGTTATGGCGTTATGAACGACGTCTTCGCCACTATGGCGGTTCGCCGCTGCTTGATCCGGCGGTGCTACGTGCTCCGGGGTTGGGCCAGGGACTGACCATCATTTTGCTGTTTTATTCCATCGGTGCCTTCTTTCTTCTGTTTTCTGTTTATCTGCAAGACGCCCTGCATTTAAATGCCCTCAATGCAGGCCTGCTTTTTCTGCCATTCGGCGTCGGCTTTCTGATTGGACCATTGCTGACGCCTTATCTGAGGCGTTTTGTCGGAAATTACCTGAGTGCAATCGGGATGGGATGCGAGACCTCAGGCTTAGCAGGCCTTGCAGGGTTGATTGCCACTACGCTGACGGGCAACCCTCCCCCCATGCTGCCGCTCGCAATACTGCTTTTTGCTATCGGCCTTGGCCAGGGGCTGGCGATGCCAACGCTGGTGCGGATGGTGACAGGCCGCGTTGCTCCATCATTTTCAGGTATGATTGCCGGCGTGACCAGCTCGACATTACAAATCAGCACTGCGCTGAGTGTCGCCGTCATCGGCGGCATTTTTTACAGCATGCTCGACAACGATAAAAGCAGCGCAAATATCACCCATGCCTTTATTGTCGCGCTTCTGGCGATGGCGGTATGTCTCGCCACGGGTGCCGGGTTAAGTCTCCGTCTCATCCGGCGCGCCTCAGATCCGGCCAGCCGCATCCCGCAGCGATCTTACTGCGATTCGCCTGAATGATTACGTAACCCACTGGCAAGCAGTGTGAATACCTTAATAACCTCTGGCAGTCTCTTTTGCGGCGCGTCGCTCGCGGCTATCGACAGTGCAGCATTGAGCGCCGCGCCGTTCAACAAATGCGCCGCGGCCGCTGCATCCATCTCTTTGACGACCTTGCGTTCAATCATGCTTGTCAGGGTTTGTCGGGTAGATTCAAGGCAGCTGTTCTGGCTGGGCCATTGAGCGGGATCGCCCAGAAAAGCCGGGCCGTCAAGCAGGACAATACGCCTCACTTCGGGGTCCAGCGCCATCTGAATGTAGGCAATACCTTCGGCCAGCAATCTCTCCCAGTCATCGCTGGCTGTTTCGGCAGCCGCTTTCGCGCGCTGAGCCATTTCGCTATCTATCTGGGTGACGACCGCGGCAAGTAACCCCTTTTTATCACCAAAGGTGTGATAAAGCGCACCGCGTGTCAGACCCACACTTGCGGTCAATTCATCCATTGATGCATTAGCAAAACCTTTTTCTGCAAAGGCCTTACGCGCGGCTGAAATCATTTTTGCGCGATTTTCTTCCATCGCCTCGATTCGGCGGTTAATAGCCATACCCTCTCCTTTTTGACATACATCGCGTATCTCACTTGACATACGTGATGTATGTGATAATTATTACACATACATCACGTATGTTAAATCATTCCGTCCTTGATTGCTCCACCTGTGCTCTCTATTTGAAAAGAGGAAACCCTGTGATTCAACGCGAACCTGTTTTTCCTGCTCATCGCCATGCTCTTTATAATGAACACGGTTATTCCGCTGCGATCCGTTCTGGCGACTTGCTGTTTGTTTCTGGTCAGGTCGGAAGTCGGGCAGATGGCACGCCGGAACCCGATTTTGCCGCTCAAGTCCGTCTTGCCTTCGATAACCTGAAAGCGGTGCTTGATGCTGCTGGATGTACCTTTGATGATTTGATTGATGTCACGACCTTTCATACCGATCCCGAACATCAATTTCCCGCCATTATGCAGGTTAAGCAGTCTGTTTTTCCGCATCCCCCTTATCCAAACTGGACTGCTGTTGGCGTCAACTGGCTTGCAGGATTCGATTTTGAAATTAAAGTGATTGCCCGAATTCCTGCTCATCAGTCATAACCAGAGGAAACAGAGCGACGACCGCTTCTGATGCCGGGAAGCCATATGCGGGAGCGGGTGCGTTACATTTACCTTCCCCCGCGATTGTTCCTTGCTATCTCACGGGATACGAAGCGGATACCCTCGCCCGGCAATACAATGCCCTGCCCGCTGCACGCGCCTCTTTCAGGGGCTGACCTTCGACGCATAATGATTGTTTATTGCGTAGAGCGTACATGTCGGCGCGCCGCTGCGTTGTTGGCTTGAGCAGATCTTAAGGGCTGTTGCGGCCGCTTCGTCGCTATTTCTGGCCCAATAAGCCGCTCCCCAGTCCCCCTGCGGATCGCTGGCAAATGCTTTTTCATATCGCTGCGTGGTTTGGTAGTCGGCGAAGGCTTTTTTCCCGGCCACATTCAACGCGGGCGGATCAACGAGGTGAACAACCGGCAGCGCGGCTATTTCCTGGAGTGGTTGATGGTGCTGTTCAAGAAAAGCGGCGACGGTTTGCCACCAGAAACTTTCCGGCGCGGAATCCATGAAAACATGTCCATCCTTTCCATAGGGAGGCATGACGACAAATTGAGCGTTTTTTTTGCCCTGTTGATAGGCGTCAAACATCGCTTTGCCCATCTCGGGAGAAAACGATTTATCATTTTGCGCGTACAGCCACAACGAAGGGATCGTCGCGGTTTTTCCGTATTGTGCGTACGCTTTCATCAGCCCCGTCTTATCACAAAGGGATTTCCCGTCTATCGCGCCTCTGCCGCCATCAAAATTAATAATTGCCTTCACGCCGGGCGGGTTTGTTGCGCCAGTTGCGATAACGGCAAATCCACCCGCCGACATGCCGACCAGCATCGCGTTATCAACGGATGCCCATGAATTGCGACGCACAGCGCCAAGCGCCGCAACCATATTTTGGACGTCCTGTTCTCCGGCTTGCAGATGAAAGGGTTGCATGCACGAATGCCCTGTATATTCTGCCGCGCCACTGGACTGGCCATATCCCTGTCGCAACACAACCACAGCAGCATATCCGTGGCGCGCAAATGCAATAGCTGTTGAGGCGTATCGGTTTGGGTTCAGCGTCCAGCGATCGAACTCGGCTGTCCCTGTCGTTCCATTCGTGATTAACACCACCGGCAAAGGCTTATTACCCACGGGCCGGGTAACAAACGCATCAAGTACCGCAGGCTGACCATTGCTTAATGTGACGGATAGCGTCAGAGGTTCCCTGATAAGCCCGTCAATTTGCTGGTGTTCAGCGGTGTCCGTTAAAGATTCAGTGTGCCCGGGGAAACTGATGAGGGACACGACCAATGACAAAAAGAGAGAGGCCGGGTGGGTTATAAAACGGCTGAACATCAAAAGATATCCTTAATTGACCTGAGATATACCGCTTTGCAGTTGTGTACTGGCAGGTAAAAACGCGAATACTGACAGCACCTATGTATTTATGACTTATGTTTCTTAATCCACCAGATGTGATGAAGAATATTATGGTAAGCAAATATTTACGGTGAACATCAATAGATAAAAAACAGCCGTAAGTGAGATTCAGGCTCGCAATCGTACTACAGCTCTATAAAAGGAGCCGCGTCACCCTTGAGCGAGAATAGCATTGCGTTGCCCCCCTGAACTCACGATATTCATCCCCACACAACGCCCTCTCTGACGAAAAGGCAGCGTGTGAGGAGTGAGGATTTCCTGTTCATTACTTCTCAAAAGGACTCTCGAGCTAACCAGGGACTATCAACCAGTACCCTTTCGTTGCTGTCATCACCATTAATGATGTGCAATGTACTCAGCCGACCAATTTCATAGTGCGGTAATTGTACCGTTGATAAAGGAGGCAAAAACAGGTTGCCAATCCCTACAAGGTTATCGTAGCCAATAACCCCGATATCTTGCGGGATACGTATCCCTTTCGCCAAAAGGGTCTGATACACCATAAAGGCAATACGGTCGTTACCGCAAATAACCGAATCAAACTGGGGTTTCCCCTCATGAATATGCGCTAACAGAATGTCAGGAATATCACGATAGTGTTCATCGCCAAATTGCATATAACAATGATCCAGCGTATCGGGATCAATGCTTGCCTCGCGACAGGCGCGCTCCAGCCCTTTTCTGCGACGGGAAGTTGCCAGGTGATTGGCGGGCAGATGCAGACAAATTGGCCGACGATACCCTGCAGCCAGCAATGCCTGTACTGCAGTATATTGCCCCTTTTCATCGTCAGGGATATAACAGGCAACTGGCTCCCCTTTATTTTGACAGTTTGCCAGCACGCAGGGATGCGTAAGCAATTTTGGCGGGACGCGCACTTCGCGCAGCCCCATGGTAGTGAAAATGATACCCCCGGGTCGGTGCGCAAGGAGAAGATCGACAATATCGTCAGGATTATCATCAGAGAACATATTCACCACGAAGCTGTTCCAGCCGTGTGCGCGGGCAGTCTCCTCAATTGACAGCGTAATTTCTACCGAAAAGGGTGTGGTTACCGTATCCAGTGCGAGGACGCCAATCGTTTTATTTTTCGTTCCGACACTACGGATCTGTTTTGCTGACAGATCGGGGACGTAGTTCAGATGCACAATCGCCGCCTGTACCCGCGCAAGCGTCTCAGGCTTTACGCGTTCAGGGTTATTCAGTGCCCGAGAAACGGTCATTAACGATACATTGGCCATTTTGGCCACATCTTTTAAAGACGCCATAACCTTCCGTTTAGCATAAACACGCCTCAATCCTCGTTGCGTAAGCGAACCTTCACAATAAAGATTATCCATAAAAATGAACTCATTATTCTAAGCATTGAGCCTGTGATTTTGCGAATTTGGAACAAAAATTTGACACAGATCTCAAAAGACTAATGTTAACGTTAACTTTTGTGATTAACATCGTATATCGACCCAAAAAGCGGTGTGGACGGAATATGTTAACGTTACCATCATGGCATATAATCCGCTATGAGATTGCTCAGATGAAAAAACGATCTTCTCGCAACTATTTGCTACTCAGCGCCCTGCTGTTCTTTTTCTTCGTCACCTGGTCGTCATCCAGCTCGCTTCTTTCTATATGGCTTCATCAGGAAGTGGGATTAAAAGCGTCTGAAACAGGTATTATCTTTTCCGTCTTATCGGTCTCTGCCCTGTTCGCTCAGGTTTTCTACGGTTTTATTCAGGACCGTCTTGGCCTGCGTAAAAACCTGCTGTGGTTTATTACGGCACTACTGATCCTCTCCGCCCCCGCTTATCTCTGTTTTAGCTATTTGCTCAAGCTCAATATCTTACTGGGCAGTATTTTTGGTGGTCTGTTTATTGGCATGACATTTAACGGCGGAATCGGCGTGCTGGAGTCATATACCGAGCGTGTTGCACGTCAAAGCAATTTTGAATTTGGACGGGCTCGCATGTGGGGCTCTCTGGGTTGGGCCGTCGCAACGTTTTTTGCCGGGCTGCTGTTTAATATTAATCCTGACCTTAACTTTATAGTGGCGTCATGTTCTGGCATGGTCTTCTTCTGCCTGCTGGCCCGGTTAAAAGTTGCCGCACCGGCGAGCATGGAGAAACTGGAAATTGGGGCTAAAAAGGTCTCCCTTGAAGATGCCTTGCGCCTACTTATGTTACCTCGTTTCTGGGCACTTATTTTCTTCGTGGTCGGAACCTGTATTTATGGCGTTTACGATCAGCAATTCCCGGTCTATTTTTCCTCGCAGTTTCCTACCCTGAAGGAAGGAAATGCCATGTTTGGTTATTTAAATTCATTTCAGGTTTTTCTGGAAGCGGCAGGGATGTTTTGTGCACCGTGGCTGGTTAACCGGATTGGTGCCAAAAATGGCCTTATTTTCGCCGGTATGGTGATGGCGCTTCGTATGATCGCCTCAGGACTGGTTGAAGGACCGTTGCTCATTTCAATTACAAAACTGCTGCATGCCGTTGAGTTGCCGATATTGTTGGTTGCAATATTTAAATATAACAGCCTGAATTTCGACAAGCGTTTGTCTTCCACCATATATCTGGTGGGATTTGCCTGCACCAGCTCCGTTATTGGCACCGTGTTATCACCACTGGCGGGCTTTAGCTACGAAAAATTTGGCTTTGCCCAGTCTTATCTGATCATGGGCATTATGGTGTTCTGCACCACATTTATTTCCATCTTCCTTTTGCGTCCAAATAAGCCCTCAACTGAGCAATCCTTTTTACAGCCAGGCGCTGTGTAATTTATCGGGAGAAACGACAATGACATCCTTGTTAAAAAAGGCCGAAGAGACGCTTGAAAAAGCACATGCCGGAATTAACCCCCGTTGGTATCCACGCTATCACCTCGCCGCACGGGCGGGCTGGATGAACGATCCTAACGGGCTGGTATGGTTTGACGGTTGGTACCATGCATTCTATCAACATCATCCCTATTCAACAAAATGGGGGCCGATGCACTGGGGGCATGCCCGCAGTAAAGATTTAATTCACTGGGAACATCTGCCTGTTGCCCTTGCTCCGGAAGGTCCGGCAGATAAAGACGGCTGTTTTTCCGGCTCCGCCGTAGTGGTTGGCGATACGCTGGCATTGATTTACACCGGACATAAATTCCACGGCCCGGCTGATACGGATGACAATCTCTATCAGGTGCAATGTCTGGCAACCAGTGGTGATGGTATCCATTTCGAACGTCATGGAATGGTCATTGATACTCCCCCAGGACTGCATCATTTCCGCGATCCGAAGGTATGGCGTGAAGGGGAATTCTGGTACATGGTTGTGGGCTCACGCGTCGGAGACACCGGCCAGGTACGCCTTTACCGTTCAGTCGATCTTCATAAATGGTATGACGAGGGCATTTTTGCCGAGGCTGAACAAGGCATGGGCTATATGTGGGAATGCCCTGATTTCTTTACCCTGAACGGCAGGCGTGTACTGATGTTCTCTCCCCAGGGCGTGGCGGCTAAAGGTTATCAAAACCGTAACCTCTTCCAGAGTGGATATTTGCTCGGTGAATGGCAACCAGGCCAGCCGTTTACCCATGACGGACAATTCATTGAGATAGACAGCGGTCACGATTTTTATGCCCCGCAAAGTTTCCTGAGTCCCGACGGACGTCGAATCGTCATAGGATGGCTGGATATGTGGGAATCACCGATGCCGGAGCAGCAGGATGGCTGGGCGGGTATGCTCTCCCTGCCGCGCGAATTAACTTTAGGTGATAATAATCGCCTGATTATGAAGCCCGTCGAAGAAGTGTCAGCCATGCGAGGGAGTTATTTTCCTGTCCCTGTCCATTGCCTGAAGAATCAACAGGTATTTGTCGCTGCAGATGCCGAAGCAGTAGAATTAATCCTGCAATGGAACTGTAACGAGTCTGCGGCGGAACAGTATGGCGTTACGCTGGGAGATGGATTACGTGTTTACGTTGATAACCAGGCTCAGCGTCTGGTGTTAGAGCGTAATTATCCTGATTTCTCGCTGGCTGGAACGCGCAGCGTTCCCCTGCCCGAGGGTAATAGACTTTCACTGCGAATGTTTATTGATCGTTCGTCCGTCGAAGTTTTTGTCAATGAAGGCGAAGCCTGTTTAAGCAGCCGAATTTATCCGCAGCCAGGGCAACGCGATATAGTATTATTTGCAAATAGCGGAACCGCTGTGTTGAAAGAAGCAGGATACTGGTCACTGGATAAATAATTACGCTCGATCTCATATTACTTTCCATATTGTGTATTTTTTGTGCCAGTCTCTGGCTGGCATTATATTGTCTGAAATAACGAGATAGAAAAATGGATGAGAAATTAGCACAACATAACGCCCTAATTAAAAGCAGGACAAAATCATCTTCAAAGAAAAAAGCACTGGCGCTATTTTTATCCTTTGCTTCTTTTCCAGCCTTCGCCGAAAACAATACAGAGATATCGGATACTTATACCGGGAACTATCAAAGCTATTTTCACGATGAGGATGCCAACCTTCAACACAGTCTTTCAACAACAAAAACCGATGCTCAACATTCAGCAACGCGCATCCCTTCGTCCCCAGTTAAGGAAGGAACAGCAACGGTACAGCCGTCTCCGTCAGTACCTGCGGCACTTCCTTCTGAGGCCAGCAGCACGACATCGGCAGCAAATCAGACTGTTGCAGCAAACAATTCTGACGATGTAAGTCTGTTACGCTTGAGGCAGGAAGCTCCGCCGGTTCACTGGGACAGTATTGGACGCAATATGGAAGCTGGCGGTTTGCATGGAAACATCGGCAGCCAGATAGAAATTGATGACGTCCGCTGGAACAATAAAAATAAAAATAGCGGTAAATTCAAGCTTGCAACCATTCAAGCTTTTTTAAGGCATGATGAATTACCGAACTGGTACTTTGGCTTCTGGAATGCCAGGGAAGACAGCTATAAAGGACAATTCAGTAATCAGGACTACAAAGGAACGAACACCATTAATGAACTTTTCGTCGGTCATATTTTCGAGACCTGGCGCGGGAATATCGGCACAGAAGTTATGGTTGGTTCAGAAACGGCAACGAAACGCTGGAAAAACCGCGTTAAAGTCTGGCAGGACTTACGCTTAACGAATAAATGGAGCATTGCCGGATACGCTTATGGTGAATATCAACCTCAGGGGAATCAACCTGGTAATGGCGATCTCGAACAATATATTTTTGAAACTGAACCGGCAATCCAGTACCGGGTAAATCCAGATCTCGGTCTGTATTTACGCCCATATTATTATTATAACCGGCAGGTGCGTGAAAACTGGGGTGATATTGTTGAACAGGAATGGAAAGTAACGGCCGGATTCTGGCGAAACTGGTATCCATTACTAACGTCAATGTATATCGGCTTCGGACAGGACAAAATTGAGAACGCCAGTAACGCAAAAGAGCTGTTTTATGATGGTCGCTACAAATTTATTGGCGGCACTATCAGTTATCCCGTCTTTGGTGAAGTTCGTCTGTATGGTGAATTCAAAGCGTCATTCACGAAAGAAACAGGACTCTGGACGTACACAGGTCACTCCTGGAATCCTTTCACTGTCGTTGGTGTGACTTATAACTTTTGATACTCAGGGTGTAGCATGAGAACATTTATTACGGCGACGTTCGTCGCTCTGCTGGCGCTTTCTGTTGGAAATACCCCCGCGTATTCACAGATGTCCAAAGAAACATTACAGAACAAAAGCATCAGCCAGGTTAATGACTTTTTCCCGCGCATTGAAGGGTCATTTATTGGCGATCCAATGCCTGTCTATAACGAAGGTGTGTTTAATATTTTTTATCTCAATGATGTGCGCGGCGGCAGCGATTTAGGCGTACATGCGATTCACCTGCTCTCCAGCGCCAACTTATATAATTATCAGAACCATTCTGAGGTTATTCCTTACGTTAATGATGTCAATGATCCAGAGCTGCTTTTAGGGACTGGCTCCATTATCAAAGTGGGCGATACCTGGCACGCATGGTATACCGCACACAATGAAAACGTATTTCCGGTTGAGTCAATCATGCACGCCACCAGTAAAGATCGTTTTCACTGGGTCAAACATCCGCAGGACACCATCCTGCCGGGCGCTAACTATCGAGGCAATGACTTCCGCGATCCGCATGTTGTCTGGGTTGATGAAAAGAAAGAATACTGGATGCTGATCACGACCCGCAACAAGGGGCGCGGGATTATCGCGCGCTACAGCTCAACGGATTTAAAAAACTGGGAAGACCGTGGAGTATTTTTTGACAACGACACCATCACCAGTAATTCAAACCTTGAATGCCCGACACTGGTCTTCTTTAACGGGCGCTGGTATCTGAGCTTTAGCGATCAGTGGCCACTACGGTTGACGCAGTACCGCGTTGCGGACAATCCAGAAGGGCCATGGCATAAGATGGATAATTATGTTGTGGATGGCTCAGGTTTGTATGCCGGTAAATTGACCATCAAGGATGGGCGGTTATTTGTGTTTGGATGGATCCCGACAAAGGCAGGAAACAGCGACAGTGGCAATATCGACTGGGCAGGAAACCTCGTTGTCCATGAATTGACCGCAGGTATAAAAGGTCAGCTCAACAGCATAATTCCACAAGAACTTCAGAAGGCGATCAAAGATAACCGTGGTCCGGTTCAGATGATACAGCCGGTTAAAACGCTCAAGACCTCAACACAATTTGGTCTCTTACAGTCAACTATTTATCCGGCTTTACCCAGGCGTGGAGAACTGTCCGCAACAGTGGATATTCCCTCCTCGGGAATGGTCATGAGCTTCGGGCTGAAAGATGACCGCGTGAGTGACGCGACGCTTAACGTTGTATTCAACAGGAGCAAAGGCAAAGTTTATTTCTTTAATTCTCCATTGGCGTCCATCAATCAGAGTAATGCTGAATCCTGGGTTGATGTTCCGCTCGGTGAGAAAATTAATCTTCGTGTGCTAATACAGAACTCAATAGCCGTTTTTTATATTAACGACAAAGCGGCATTTAGCACCCGTATGTATTCCATGCCGGAAAATCACTGGAGTATCAGTCTGCCTCAACACGATAGCCTCCATGCAACGTTGCAATTTAAAGAAATGATCTAAAGGGATATTATTATGAAAAACCATCATGCCCTGGCTGTTATTTTTTCTCTTATGCTTCCGACTCTGGCAAATGCAAGCATGAGCATAATGAAAGATTTATCGGGCAATGTCATTGCCGTCGATCCGTGGTCCTATCTGGATGAAGACGTCATGTGGACATCAGCACGCTCTTCCAATCCTGCGGGTGGGCGCGTTCATGGTCAACTTAAAATGAAATATGCCATTGAAGATAATAACTGGCGAAACAGCCATTTTCACAACGGTAATGATTCGCTGACTTTTGTTCAAGGGGTTATGCGCAATGATGCTTTACCCGGTTGGTATCTGGCATTTTCGGAAGGCAGAACCACGAATTATAATGGCACATGGGAAAACCAGACCTATCTCAGCCAGAATCAATGGACTCAACTTATTGTCGGCCATGAATATTTCTACAAACGCCTGCGCTATGGCTGGGACGTTATGGGAGGAAGTGCGTCAATTGAAGATCGCTGGCAGGCACGCGTCAAATTCTTTACCGATCTGCGCGTGACAGATAATTTTTCGTTCTTCAATTATCTCTATCAACAGATTGATCATCGCCGTAGCGGAGGTTCTCAAAATGATCGTGACGTGCGCTCATTCCAGATTGAGCCCGGTATTCAATATATTATCAACAACACCACCGGTGTCTGGTTACGTCAGAAATTTGCTTCTGCAGTATTAGACAGAGCGCAATGGGGTGATATCGATGACAAGACCTGGACCACCTCAATGGGTATTTGGCACAACTGGGGAAAATTATCAACGACGTTCAGCGGGGGGTATGGACATTATAAGAAAAATAATGCCCAGCGCGAAGATGGTGAAGTCTTCCAGAATACCAGAAACCGCTTCCTCAAAGTATCGGCTAATTACCCTCTGACTTCCCGATTTACACTCTCCGGAGAGATAACAGGTTCATTAATTAATCAGAGTGGGAGTTGGGTAACGCATGGTGATGCCATTACCACCGACTATAAACTCATGCTGGATTACAATTTTTAAAATCATTTTTATATAACTTCAGCGGTACGGAAGCGTATATCGCCCTGCCGGGATATCCGCTTCCGTACCGCTGGTCATTCCAGGGTAAGAATAATTAACTTTGAGGTGATGTCATGAACATTTGGACTCTTGGCGATGCGGTAGTCGATCTCTTACCGCTTTCGGATATGCAGTATCAGGCCTGTGCCGGTGGCGCGCCCTTCAATGTAGCGGTAGGAACTGCACGTTTGAACTGTCTGAGTGGATTTATTGGTCGGGTCGGTGACGACGATTTCGGTCTTTTTTTAAAGAAAACCCTCTGCGCATCAGGAGTCTCTGTCCAGAGTATGCAGATGGACCCTCATCACCGAACCAGTACCGTACTGGTCTCCCTGAATAATCACGGGGAGCGTGGATTTACGTTTCTTACCAATCCTTCGGCAGATCAGTTTTTAACACCTGACGCTCTCCCCGATTTAAGTACCGGAATATTGCATTTCTGTTCTCTGGCGCTCGTCGCCAAAACCTGTCGCAATACGTTAGTTACGGCTATCGAAAAAATAAAACAGAGTAGCGGTTTGCTGAGTTTTGATGTGAATTTACGTGAGCAAATGTGGAGCGATCGGCAGGAGATGCATGACACTGTGCACCATTTCGCCCTACAGGCTGACATACTTAAATTATCTGAGGAAGAATGGTACTGGCTGGCAGAGACACAGGATTTTAACCAGGCGCTGGATTTTCTTAAAACCCTGCCAGCACGCCTGAAGGTCGTAACCTATGGCGCGCAAGGCGCAATGATTCTGCAGAACGACATGATTATTCATTTCAATGGCTACACCGTAAACAGCGTTGATACAACTGGAGCGGGTGATGCGTTCCTGGCGGGCTTACTTGCTTATATCGCTCAAGCTGGAATGCCGCAGAACATTGAACAAATCAAAGACGCCATGACGCAGGCCAGCGCCTGCGGCGCACTGGCAACAACCCGGAAAGGCGCGCTGACAGCTCTACCGGATAGTAAGACCCTGAATGAATTTATCAGACAATATCCTCTGCTGGACTATGAGATAAAAGCGTAGCCTCAACGATAGCCAGCAACATCCCGGCCTGAAGCGTTCCGGTGCAAGCCACCGGGACTCGTTTTGCTGTCCTCCGCCCTGTTTTGAAACGACAGATTAAGTGTGATCTCCGCTTACGGCGCGGCGTGACCGGCCAAGGAAGGCATTACAGCAGCGATACGAAAAAGCAGAAATGCGCACATGTTTACATGATTGATAAAAAGCTAATGACTCCAACGCCCCTTAACAGCGGATAACAAGTCAATTTATCAGTAGAACTGACATGAAAACCGCCAGACGCCGTCTGGTGATTTGTGAAAATAGCCAATGCCGTTGTCCGCCCACATCCAGTTAACTTTTTCTTCCGATCCCACCTGAAAGACGAAATCCTGAAGCCCGACACCATGTTGGATTTCCATAGGGTATCCGCCAACTTTGGTTCCCCCGTAGCGGTTAAAGTCCTCAAAGAAACTGTCACTGGCTGGTTCATCATCGTTTACGGCAGAAAGGTCGAGAATATCCCAGGCATCCTCCCAGCCCGGAGCGTCATCATTAACACTTAACCATCGTACAGGAAATTCGCGATACGGCGTGGCCACTTCCGGCAATAGTTCAAGCCCCTCAAGCGTGGCATATTCACGAATTAGCCAGCCTTCGCCATGGGGTTGGTCAAAAGGATGGCTTTCCATGTTGTGAAAGAGAACCAGCAGGGCTATCTCCTTGAGTTGTTCAGGTATAACCGGGAGCTCATCGATACGAATCTGAAGAAGCGGAAACATCGGCTTCCCCTTCCAGACAGGCAATCCTTCACCTGCAAGCGATACCCCTTTTAAAAACCAGGAGGTAAGAGGATCTACACCCGGGCGAAAACCACCTACCTGCGCCACCGATGCGGGGCGCAATGCGGACCTGAGATCTTCTAAAACTGACGCACTCTCAGATTTCATCTTAATTGCCTTGCGTATGAGAATATTCTCTGGATATCGGGGATTCAAACCTGCTCATTATATATAAAAATCGCTCCCGGAAAGGCTATGCCAAAGAAGATCGTAATAAACCGTCCTCAAATCAGGTGACTTTTCACCCTCCCCCTGCTAGCTTCATCTGATGATAAAAATCTGTTCAGCACCCGCTCATGCATTAATTATTATCACCTGCATCTGTCAGGTGGGATAGCGTTCGTCATTTTCCCGCCGGTAAGGCGGGCCTTACCGGTATCATCCAGTGAGGCAAACCATGAATACGAATACCCCTGTAGAAGCAGTAAGACCAACACTTCACCTTTTATGTGGAAAAATCGCTTCGGGTAAATCCACATTATCGGCAAAATTGGGAGCCGCGCCAGGCACGATTATTGTCAGCGAGGACACCTGGCTGGCTGCGCTCTATAAAGATGAAATACACTCAGTCGCGGATTATGTGCAGTGCGCATCCAGGCTCAAAAACGCCATGAAGCCACACCTGATATCCTTGCTCAATGCTGGTTTATCGGTTGTTCTGGACTTTCCGGCAAATACACCGGCGAATCGTGAATGGATGATGGGTATCATTACGGCGTCGGGCGCCAATAATTGCCTGCATTATCTGCGCGTCTCTGACGATATATGTAAAGCCCGTTTACGCGCCCGTAACGCAGAAGGCACGCACGATTTTTCCGCGACGGATGAAGAGTTTGAAATAATAACGCGTTATTTCGCAGAACCGCTCGCAGACGAAGGGTTCACGATTATTGAATACAGTTAACATACTGAAGGTGAGCCGTCAGCAGACGGCTTTTTTAATGCCCCTGTTTATTCAAAGCATTTTCTCTGTGTTATCTAACCAGTCGGGAAGGTATTCCTTGTACCAGTTAAGATATATTGGAAAGATTGTTTTTTTCCGCTCATTAAGCAACGTAATTACTTCGGTGACGATCCATGCTTTAGCAATGGCAATTTCTCTCGCCAGCGCCTTGAAATTCTGCTGACCAGATAGTTGGCAATAGCGTTCAGCAAGATCAATAAATGTCTGTTTCGTTCCCATTCCCTTTATGAGGGGAGCCAGATCGATAGCCGGACTCCCGGTTCCAAACCTTTCCCAGTCGAAAAGCACAACCTCGCCATTTGCTCTTCTTCCCCAATTACCGGCATTGCTATCGCCAGAAATCAGACTCTGATAACCAAACAAAACATCACTGCATTGTCGAAAACGCCTAAGCTGTTGTGCATTTTTGTCGGGCAGTGCCAGCAGCCGCAGAGAGTGTTCGAGTGCATATTCTGACCATGCATGGCTGTGGTAAACCCATTGAGGACTGGCAGCGTAACGGTGCAGGCAATTCAAGGTAGCGAGTATTTCATCGCCGGACACGTCGTCCTGGTTAACCTCACAGGGGATATATTCCAGTCTTAGCCTGCGCAGGTCAGGATCGGCAGATAACAATGTTGGCACGCTCACACCCGCCTGGGTGAGTTCACGGGCAGCCTGTTGATAAAAATGATACTCCACCTCACCAACGGGACATTTCTCGATGATCTGATGACCCGTTTCATCAACAAGCAGCTCCACTCTGGCTACCCCCATCCGGGATAGATTCTCAACTGACATACATCCTTCCTTTAAGATTGTCCGATGGCCTTTTCTTCAGGCATTTGAGTGTAGCTTCAACTGGCAATCTCCTCCCTGCCCTCTTCTGGCGCATAGCGGGGGAGTTTATTGGCGAATAAAATCGACGAATGCCCGCAATGCGGTCGGCAAATTCCGCCGTCCGGCGTAGTAGAGAAAAAAACGCCCCGGCAGCGCGCTAAAGCCATCCAGGACAGACACTAACCGACCCGCGTTTACCTCTTCGCTCACCATCGCCTCGTAGACGTAAGCAATGCCAGCGCCATCGCGTGCAGCCTGAATCATTAGCATATCGTCGTCGAATACCAGCGGGCCGGAGGCGGTGACGGCCAGCGGTTTTCCTGAGACCAGAAATTCCCAGTGATAATGGCGACCACCTGGAAAACGGCGGCAAATGCAGGCGTGGTCCAGCAGCTCGTCAGGCGATTTTGGTTCGCCATGCAGTTTCAGGTAAGACGGCGCAGCAACGCATACGAAACGCTGGGGCGGACCAACAGGGACAGCAACCATGTCGCCAGCCAGGCTCTCGCCAAAACGGATACCCGCGTCAAAGCCGCTGTCCACGATATCAGCCAGGCCGTCGTCAGTGACAACCTCGACTTTCACGCACGGATACTTCGCCACAAAACGCGCCAGTAAAGGAGCCAGCACCAGCCAGGCTGCCGGGCGCGGCACGTTCAGACGCAGCGTACCTGCGGGTACAGCCTGTAACGCCGTCACGTCAACGAGCGCATCAGCTACCTCGCGCAAAGCAGGAGCAAGCCGGGCCAAAAGGCGATTCCCCGCCTCGGTTGGCGTAACACTGCGGGTCGTGCGGTGGAGCAAACGAACCCCCAGCCGCTCTTCCAGTCCACGCATGGCATGGCTCAGAGCCGAGGCAGATACACCTCGCTCGGCGGCAGCTTTGCGAAAACTTCGATGCCGGGCAACGGCTTCAAAGGCGTCAAGTTCATGCAGATCGATAGTCATATTGATGAGAATTATTCAATAGTTCATCAAACATAACATGGCTTATCGCCTGCTATCTAGCGTGCCACACTGGCGCCGTCAAATTGAGTAAGGAGTTAAACCATGCAGCACAAAAAACTGGGGAATGCCGATTTCACTATCTCACCTATCGGTCTGGGAACCTGGGCCATCGCGGGGGCGGGCTGGGAATTTGGCTGGGGAGCGCAGGATGACGAAGAAAGTCTGGCCGCGCTGGAATACGCCGTGGAACGCGGAGTGAACTGGATCGATACCGCTGCTGTTTACGGCCTTGGCCATGCCGAGGAAATTGTCGGAAGACTCCTGCGCCGCGTGCCTGCTTCGCGCCGTCCGCTGGTGTTCACAAAAGGCAGTCTGGTCTGGGATGCGACAAGCCGGCAGATTTCGCATTCCCTGGCGCCGGATTCGTTGGCGCGTGAGATTGACGAAAGCCTGCGCCGCCTGCAGACGGAGGCCATCGATCTGTATCAGATCCACTGGCCGGCTTTCCCGGCAGAAGGCCCGGATGAGGGCATTGAGGCAGCGATCTCCGTGCTGGAGAAGGCGCGTCAGCAAGGAAAGATCCGCGCCATCGGCGTCTCCAATTTTAACGTCGCGCAACTCAGGCGAGCCCAGGCCGTTACGGAGATTGCCGCGCTCCAGCCGCCTTACTCGGCGCTCATGCGCGAGGTTGAGTCCGACATCCTGCCATTCTGCCAGCAAACGGGTATCGGCGTGATCGCCTATTCTACCCTGCAATCGGGTCTGCTGAGCGGCGCGATGACGCGTGAACGCATCGCCCGTCTCCCCGATGAAGACTGGCGCAAAACCCGCAGTCCGGATTTCAGGGAGCCGCGCCTGACCCGAAACCTTGACCTGGTTGAGACCTTCCGTCGGATAGGTGAACGCCATGGGCTAACAGCGGCGGCAGTGGCGATCGCCTGGGTACTCAGACAGCCTGCGATATCTGGTGCGATTGTCGGCGCACGCCGCCCGCTACAAGTCGATGGACTCCTGGGGGCCGCGGAGTTCAGCCTGAGCGAGGACGAACTGGCGGAAATCGCGCCGTTTCTGCCCGAAGGCATGGGCACCAACGTGCCAGAAGAAACGGCTACCTGAACGGCATCCATTTATCCTTAACGGAAAAATGTGGCCATCGCCTCGCTCAGCGCTTTGGGCTGTTCATCCGGGATGAAATGACCGCAGTGCGCGATGGTGATACCCGTTACCTCCCCGGCAAACTGACGTAACGGGGTTGCCATATCCGCAATGGACCCCTCGTCGGCGCTAATTGCCAGCAGCGGCAACGTCAATTTACCCTGCGCGCACAGCGTCACATTTTGCGCGGCTGATACGGTCACCTCACGATACGGCGCCAGGCCGGTACGCAGCGCGCCGCTTTGGCGCATTAACCGGACATACTCAGCAATATCCTCATCGCTAAACACCATCGGGCTCGCGGCTTTGCGTCGCAGGAACCATTCAAGGTAGATATCCTCACGCCCACGGATTAAGGCCTCCGGCAGGTCGGGAAGCAGATGAAAAGCAAAGTGCCAGGTTTTCCATGCCTTATCAGGCGTGACGGGTAAAGCGTCCGGCATCGTGATACCCGGTATACCGGCATCAAGCAGCGCCAGTTTAACCACCTGCTGGCTGTAACGCATCGCATAAGGCCATGCCACCCAGGCGCCCACATCATGGGCGGCGAGGTAATGTCGCTCAATCTCAAGCTTTTGCATCAGCCCGAAGACTTTCCCAGCCAGTGTCAGTGTATCGTAACCAGTTTGCGGTTTATCCGAGTCGCCCTGGCCGGGCAGATCAAGGGCGATAATATCGTAACGATCGCCCATCAGCGCCATCACCTTGCGCCAGGCATACCAACTTTGCGGAAAACCGGCCAGCAGGAGTAATACTTCACCGTGCGGGTTTCCGCCTCTCACATAGTGCAAACGGAGACCGTCAACAGTCGCGTAGAAATGGGCAAAATCGGGCAGTGTGTCGACGGGTTGTGACCAGGGTTGAGTAACGGGTTTATCAGTCATACATATCTCCGGTTATTTAGGAAATGATCATTTCCTTTATGGTTAAAATTTTTATTCGAGCAGGGTCATCACCGTTGCCACGAGGCGATCGTGCGCCGGTAACTCACCGGCTTTTCCTACAACACGCATGCCCAGCACCAGACACAGCAGCACGCTACTCAGCGCGTGCACATCATGCCGTGGATGCACAGAACCATCTTGCTTCCCCTCTTCAAGCAACTGGAGGATCGACTGTTGATTGCGCTCAAGTGCGGTGCGTACCAGCCCGGAAAGCTCAGCATCAAGCTGCCCCAATTCAATCGCGCTGCCGACAACCAGACAACCGCGTCGCCCTTCTATCTCACTGGCAGATTCAAGGTAGAAACGCAGAAGTTCGGCTATTTTTGCCCGACCATCAGCTTGCTGCGCCAGGCGCTGGCGCAGCATTTGATTACGCAGCGAGGTATACCGCTCAAATACGAGCAGAAAGAGGCTTCGTTTATCGTGAAAGGCTTTGTAGATGCTGCCTGCCGTGAGCTGCATCGCTTCGCTCAGATCGTTTATCGATGCGCTGTGGTAGCCTTTTTCACGAAATACGGGCATGGCGAGATCGAGTGCAGCATCAAGATCAAATTGTCTCGGGCGCCCACGTTCGCGAACGCCGGGTGATGTTTCTGGCATGCTGCCCTCCATTTAGGAAATGATCGATTCCTAAATCATTCCACAGATAGGGGCGCCTGAAAAGCCGTCAGCTGATAAAAATGTTGCGGGTTATGCGACAGCCGGTTTTGTCCGCACACCGATAAACACAATGAACATCGCCGTCAGTAGCAGTAACCCGCTACCGGTAAAGACGCCACTGGCCCCGCTGACATCGAATACGGCTCCACCGCCTGCCGCTCCCGCGCCAATCGCAAGCTGCACGGATGCCACCATCAGCCCGCCCGCGCTTTCCGCTTCATCCGGTACGGTTGTCGCAAGCCAGGTGGTCCAGCCTACCGGCACCATGCCAAACGCAAAGCCCCACAGAGTGACCAGCAATCCATCCAGACCGGCCAGATGGCCAAACAGCACCAGCGCAACGGCCATCAATCCCATCACAAACGGCACCAGCGCCAGGGTCAAATGTAGATTGCGCGACAGCAGATGTCCGGCGATAGAGGTGCCGACAAAGTTCGCCAGTCCAAAACCCAGCAGGATCAACGAAATGCTCTCCACACTCACCTGCCCTACGGTTTCCAGAAAAGGCCGCAGATAGGTAAAGAAGGCGAAATGGCCGCTGAAAATCAGGATAGTCGCCAGCATACCGCCCACCATGCCCGGTCGGCGAAGTACGCGAAACAGTGCGCCCAGGCTGCCGCTGCTTTCCGGCTTCATCGATGGCAGTACCCATAATTGCCACAGCAGCGCCAGCGCGCTCGGTGCGGTACAAAGAATAAAGACATTCCGCCAGCCAATAATGCTGCCCAGGTAGCTGCCAAGCGGTGCGGCGACCACGGTTGCAATCGACACACTGGAAAAGATAATCGCCAGGGCTTTGGGTACCTGTGCCGTTGGCACCAACCTTAACGCGGTGGCGGTCGCCATCGCCCAGAAGCCGCCAATAGCGACACCCAACAGCAGACGCCCCAGCAACAAGACATGCAGCGAAGGGGCAAATGCCACCAACAGGCTGGAGACGATTTGTAACAATGAAAAGACGATCAGCACCCAGCGACGGTCGATATTTTTGGTCACAGCGGCAATCAACAATCCGCTCAATAGTGCCACCAGTGCCGTGGCGGTCACCGCCTGTCCGGCCATCCCCTCACTGACTCCCAGACTCGCCGCCATGGGCGTCAGTAAACTGGCAGGTAAAAACTCTGCGGTAATCAAACCAAACACCCCAAGCCCCAGCGAGTAGACGGCTCTCCAGGCGGGTTTAACGGGCGCAATGACCTCTCTCGCCGTGACATGTGAATTCATCTGTGTTTCTCCTGCCCTAAAAATGTGACCAATATCGCAAAGCATAGAAAGTTCCCCACGGACGATCTATGACATATAATCTTCATTTATTGATAATTCGTCCGGAGTTGTAGCCATGGCGATTCAGACGCCCGATCTCATTAGCGAATTGCTGCGCGGCATGCGCCTTTCCGGCGTGAAATACCGACGCTTTGAGGCCAGCGCGCCGTTCGGCTTCGGCTTCGATGCCGCGCCCGGCAGAGCGCAGTTTCATTTCGTCAGCCGTGGTCCGGCGGTGTTGCGTATGGAGAGCGGCGCCCGTTTTACCCTCAACAACGGCGATGCGCTGTTTATTCCCAACGGCAACGCCCATGCCTTGCTCTCGGATGACAATGCGACGGCGACGCCGATCTCCGCCTTTCAGGGCGAAGCCATTTGCAGTTCGGTCTGCCAGATAACCTGCGAACCCTGTAAAGGGAGCGAGAACGTGGTGATATTCAGCGGATGTATGGACTTCGAACTGGGCGGAATGCAGCCGCTGATTAAAGCGATGCCGGAAGTGATGATGGTCAGTAAACTGATGTCGACCTGGCCGGAAATCCACCCGCTACTTGCCGCCATGGAGCGTGAATCGCTGACCCGTCAGGTGGGATTTGCCGGTATCCTGGCGCGACTGGCGGACGTGGTGGCGGCGCTGATTGTGCGCGGTTGGGTGGAGGCCGGTTGCGGCAAAGCCACCGGCTGGGTGCAGGTGCTGCGCGACCCCCGGCTGAGCCGGGCAATTTACGCCATGCACCAGCAGCCGGGCATTAACTGGAGCGTCGCGGATCTGGCAAAAGAAGCGGGCACCTCCCGCTCCGTGTTTGCCGAGCGTTTCCTCTCTGCCACCGGCAGCACCCCGGCAAAATACCTGAGTGAGCTGCGCATGCGTCTGGCTATTCAGTACATCAGCCACGAAAATCAGGCTATCGAAACCGTAGCGCTACGACTTGGCTACGGTTCGCTCGCGGCATTTAGCCGGGCCTTTAAGCGTATTGTCGGGCACCCGCCAGGCGCCCTTCGCGAGATAGCGCAATCACAGCCAGAGCCGTGATGGTTTGCCCGGGTTGAAGACTACTGGCGAATATGCCCGGCAATCATCGTGGACAAGGTGTGGTCTTCGCGTAATCGGACCAGCCGTTCTGAAATAACCTCAAAATAGCGATCATCGGCTTTGGCCACGCAGACGGCCTGTTGAATTTCGGTGAAATCATCAGGCAACACGCGAAACCCTGGATTGTTTTGGGCCGCCGCCTCAAGCGGCTGGCGAATCCCGGCGGCCATATCGCCCTCACCCGCTAAAAAAGCATCAATTGCCGCCTGAGAGGATGCAAGGCGATTCAGCGTCGCATAACGTAACTCACGAGAAAGCCAGAGGTCATAGGCCGCATTCTTACCCACATTGATGACGACACCCGGCTTATCCATTTCCCTGACGCTTCGCCAGTTGCTCGGGTCACGTACCAGCAAGGTGCCCTGAATGGTGATATAAGGCGCCGTAAAGCGCAGGCGATCTTCCCGTTTTGGGTCTATTGCCAGAAAGGCTATATCCCAGATGCCCTGACCTGCGTCCTCAACCACCTTCCCCGCGGCAGGATAAGTGATGAACAGAGGACGACAATGCAGATAAGGGGCAATATCTTTTGCCAGTTCGACAGTGATACCTGCTGGCTGACCTTCCGGCGTCAGCGAGGCCAATACAGCATTCCCTAAATTGATGGCAAAACGCAGGGTGGGTAACGTTTCATCTGACATGAGCTTCTCCTGTGCGCAACTCGGCGTGATCGGTTCTCCCGTCAGAAAAGATAGCAACGGGCATCACAACATGCGCGGCAATCTGCCAATGCGTTGCCCACGCCTTGTCGCTTACGTCCCGCTTTCCAGCCGCTGGCGCTTACGCAAATTTGGGAACCATTTCATCCACAGCGCCACCACCACCAGCGTGCCGATACCGCCGATAGCCGCGGCAGGCACGGCACCCAGCCAGGCGGCAAGCATCCCGGACTCGAACTCACCCAGTTGATTTGAGGTGTTGATAAAAATCGAGTTGACCGCGTTCACACGGCCGCGCATCTCATCCGGCGTGTCGAGTTGTACCAGCGAACCGCGAATGACCATGCTGACCATATCACAGCCGCCCAGCGCAAAAAGCGCCAACAGCGACAGCCACATCCAGCTCGACAGCGCGAAGACCAGCGTGGCGACACCGAACCCCGCCACACTCATAAACATGATCATCCCGACATTACGCTTAAGCGCACGATGGCTTAACCAGAAGCCCATCAGCAACGCCCCCACGGCAGGCGCACTGCGCAACACGCCCAGTCCAACAGGCCCCGTGTGCAGCACATCGTGAGCAAAAATCGGCAGTAGCGCCGTCGCCCCGCCCAGCAGGACGGCGAAGAGATCGAGGGAGATAACCCCTAAGACATCCGGACGCTTGCGAATAAAATCGACGCCGGCAAACAGTGAGGAAAGCGTCGGCGGCGTGCGCGGCGGCAACGCCTGTTCATAGCGCAACGTCAGCACCAGTATCAGAGAAAGCAGATACAGCCCCGCCGTCACCGCATAAACCACCTCCGCCCCCGCCGCATACAGGAAGCCGCCCAGCGCAGGCCCGACAATTTGCGCCGCCTGGCCGGATACCGCGTTGGCGGCGGTGGCACGTGGCAAAATCGACGTGGGGACCAGCGCGGGCAACATCGAAATCATTGCCGGGGATTCAAGGGTTTTCGCCGAAGAGATAATAAAGATCAGCGACAGGATCACGCCCACGCTGGCATCCCCCTTCCAGGTCAGCCAGGCCAACAGGGCAATCGCTGCCCACTCCAGCACCTGACCAAACATCACCACCCGACGGCGATCAAACTGGTCGGCGATATGTCCGGCGGGCAGTGCGAGAATAACGGAAGGGAAAAACTGCACCAGGCCTATCATGCCAAGCCAGAATGCACTGTGGGTTTGCGAGTAGATTTGCCAGCCAACGATGATAGAGAGCATTTGAAAGCCGAAGCTTGAACTGGTGCGCGCCAGCCAGAAAGAGACAAATGAGCGATGTTGCAATAAACGTCCATCGTTACCGGACAACAGTGGTGCCATAGAAAATCCTATAAAAGTGGTAAGCCGTCAGACAGGAAGCGTGCCCGGCGGGGATCCTGGTTCTCGTTCAGTAAATGCTGTCGCGCCTGGGGTACGCATAGATTATTCAGTACATGTCAGTCAGATGGACCAGGTTCCGTTTGCTGACAGGCTGAACAGCGTTGTTCTCTTTTTATCATCGCGATCCTGTGGTTGCCAAATAACCGGGGCCTCACAGCGATGGGGTTGAGTCCCCGCTGAAATCGGTGAGGCGAAGACCGGATGGCAAGGTCAGGCCGCCAGGGATGGCGGACTGAGGTTTGTCGAGACAAGACAAAATCGTCCGCAGCCAGAAGGTCAGGAGGAGAACACAGTGCGAAGCACCGATTTCCCTGCGGGGCCGCCGGGATTGTTAAGCGGGCCGCGGTGGCCCCCTTAACACGTTCACGTGCCTGGGCCTTTGGGAATTCAGGTGCGTTAGTGAACGGAACCCTCCTTCCTCACTCGCACAGTGAAAGACAGCGTCCCCCACTCATCATCCCACTCACATTAATGCCCCGCCGCAGGCGGAGCACCCGGCGCACCGGCGCGAATAAAGGGCGGTTTCGCAAACCAGATAATCACCACCAGCGCCATAAACCCCCACCCCAACAACCAGAAATAATCGATGGTCGACATCATATAGGCTTGCTGTTCGATGGTTTTATCCACCGCGGCCAGATGCTGCTGCGTGATGCCCCCCATCCTGTTGAGATAATCCATAGCGGGCGGGTGATAAACAGAGACACTCTCCGTCAGATTCGCATGGTGAAACACTTCACGCCGCGACCACAGCCAGGTGGTCAGTGACGAAGCAAAAGAGCCCCCCAGCACGCGGAAGAAGGTCGCCAGACCGGAACCTTCCGCCACTTCATTACCGTGCAGATTCGACAACACAATGGTGGTGATCGGCATAAAGAACAGCGCCACACCGATACCCATAAACATCTGCACTTCGGCAATAGTGCGAAAATCAACGCTGGTGTTGAACTGCGCCCGCAGCAGACACGACACTCCCATGGTCAGGAACGACAGCGACGCCAGAATACGCAGATCGACCCGGTTGGCATAACGCCCTACGATAGGGGTGAGCAACAGCGGCAGGAAGCCCATCGGAGCCGCCGCCAGCCCCGCCCAGATCGCGGTATACCCCATCTGCGTTTGCAGCCACTGCGGCAGAATAATGTTGATGGCAAAGAACGCCGCATAGCCGAGCATCAACGCGGTGGTGCCGATGGCGAAGTTGCGATCGGCAAACAACCGCAGATTCACAATCGGGTGGCGCTCACCCAGCTCCCAAATCACAAAGGAGACCAGCGCGATAGCGGATATCACCGACATCACAATGATCTCTGTCGACGAGAACCAGTCGAGATCATTGCCTTTATCCAGCACCACCTGCAGCAGGCCGACGCCGAGCACCAGCAGCATAATACCGATGTAATCAATGGGCGCGTGCGTGGTGGTCTCTTCTCGTTCACGCAGTTGCGTCCATACAACGATGGCTGCAAAAATACCGATCGGCACGTTGATATAGAAAATCCACGGCCAGGAGTAGTTATCGGTGATCCAGCCGCCGGTAATCGGCCCGACGATAGGTGCCACCACCGTCACCATCGATAACAGCGCCAGTGCCATACTGCGTTTGGTGGTCGGGAAAATAACCAACAGCAGCGTCTGACACATCGGGAACATGGGCCCGGCGAAAAACCCCTGCAGAGCGCGGAAGATAATCAGCTCGGTCATGCTGTGGGCAAAGCCACACAGGAACGAGGTCAGGGTAAATAATGTGACCGAACCGACAAACAGCTTCAGTTGCCCAAAACGCCGGGTAAACCACCCGGTCAGCGGCAGCGCGATAGCATTGCAGACCGCAAACGAGGTGATAACCCAGGTGCCCTGGTCCGAGCTCACGCCGAGGTTGCCGGCGATGGTCGGCAATGCCACGTTGGCGATGGTGGTATCGAGCACCTGCATGAAGGTCGCCAGCGACAGCGCAATGGTGGCGAGCAGCAGGCTGGGTGGCGTAAACGCCGCCTTATCTTGCATAACGCCCCTCTTAGCGGCTGTTTGCCGCTACGGCCTGACTGTTGTCATGAAGGATTTTTGCCACCATCTGATCGGCCTTATCCAGCGCGTTCTGGTACACATCGGTGGTAAAGCGTGGCGCATCAACCGTTTTTTGCGGCAGCAGATGACCCTCGGTGTCGCGGATATCCACTTTAGCAAACATCGACAGTCCTACCCGCAGGGGATGTTTCTCCATATCATGCGGGTCAAGGGCAATACGTACCGGCAGACGCTGAACGATTTTGATCCAGTTACCGCTGGCGTTCTGTGCTGGCAGCAACGAGAACGCACTACCAGTACCGATACCTAAACTCTCAATGGTGCCCTGGTATTCCACTTTGTCGCCGTAAAGGTCAGCGGTCAGAACCACCTTCTGCCCCAGACGCATGGTATTCATCTGACTCTCTTTGAAGTTGGCATCCACCCACACCTGATCCAGCGGCACGATTGACATCAAGGTCGTGCCGGAATCAACGCGCATCCCCAGTTGGACCGCGCGTTTCGCCACAAAGCCGCTTACCGGCGCCACAATGGTGCTGCGGGCATTATCCAGATAGCGCTGACGCAATGTCGCCACCGCACTTTTGATTTCCGGATGGCTATCGATGACCGTGTCATCAACCATCGCCAGGTTGGTACTCAACGCCTGTTGCGCCGCCGCTAAATCGCTTTGGGCCGTGGCCACGGCATCGCGATAGTGCGACATATCTTCTGCCGCAATCGCCCCGGTAGCAAAGATCTTCTGTCGACGGGCGAAGTCGTTCTGCGCGGTTTGCAAAGCCACTTTTTTCGCCGCGACCTGAGCGCGGTAATTGTCGGCGGTGCTATACAGACCACGGACCTGCCGCACGGTGCTGGCCAGGTTGGCTTCCGCCTGTTGCAGGGCAATTTGCGTGTCGCTTGGGTCAAGCAATACCAGCGGCTGGCCTTTGGCGACGTAATCCCCTTCATCAACGGCGACCTGGGTGACCGTTCCGGCAATTTGCGGGGTCAGTGTCACGAGGTTGGCATTAACGTAGGCATCGTCAGTGGTTTCGTAATAACGGGCATACAGGAAGTACCATGCCAGGCACCCTGCGGCAATAAGCACCAGGAGAACCAGCAGAATGGCGAAGTTGCGCTTACGTTTACTGGGCGCGCGTTCTGGTTGTGCAGATGACTGTGCAGATGAATTTTGCATCTTTATCGTAACCTTATTCAGGACAGCTTAACGATGGGGCCTGGTGGCCTCGTCTGGCAGCATTTTGATCAACAGCTGTACCAGCAGGAGTGATTCTTCCGGGGTCAGACGTGCAGTGAGCGAACTCAAAATCGAGGCCAGCGCCTCATTCTGAAAACGATCACAGAGAGCCTGCCCTTTCTCGGTCAGCGCCAGGATGACCTGGCGTTTGTCTTCGGGATTGGGGTTTCGCAGGATCAGATCCCGCTTTACCATCCGCTCGAGCATCCGGCTCATGGCTCCGGCATCCATTAGCAAATTTTTGCTGACTTCAAGCGGGCTATTGAATCCTTTGTAAATGCTGATCAGGACTTTAAATTGCGCAGCGGTAATATCGGTGTCAGCAAAACAGTGGCTGATAAGCTGATCTTTAAACTGGTTCGCCAGATGAATCAGCAAGCCAAGATGGAGTTTGGGATTAGGGGTATCTGCTACGTCTTTCATGTTATTTGCCTGGTCAATAATTACAAATGAAATTACTGACGGGGCAAATGTGATCTTGACCCGCCATTTCCGGACAGCTTTTGTATCTTAAGTTAACGATGCCCGCTGCCGCCGGTATTCTCTCGG